>JGI26117J46588_1000144_pt1 | contig 14906 bp, 13 predicted proteins | sample AOAMet_48_BLW_10_2_FD_46588 | JGI IMG/M metagenome (IMG submission 46588)
TGAAATATGATATAATTGCAGATAATATAATTCAATGGCTAAAAGCTTATTCCAAAAAATCTAAAACTGATGGCTTTGTTATTGGGATTTCTGGAGGAATAGATTCAGCATTAACTTCAACCCTATGTGCAAGCACTGGCCTGCCAACAATATGCATAGATATGCCTATTATGCAAAATAAATACGAAGTGAATAGGGCTTCTAGTCATATAAAATGGCTTCAAAAAAAATTTAATAACGTAATTCATAAGTCTATTGATCTTAATGATGTTTTCAACTCATTTAAAAACACAGTAGAGCAAAAAAATGATCATAATAATTTTTTGTCATTAGCGAATTCAAGATCTAGACTCAGAATGACTACTTTATATTATTTTGCTGGTATAAACAGATGTTTGGTGGCTGGCACAGGAAATAAAGTTGAGGATTTTGGAATTGGTTTTTATACAAAATATGGAGATGGAGGAGTAGATATAAGCCCAATTGCAGATTTAAATAAAACAGATGTTTTTGAGATTTCAAAAATACTTGGAGTATTAGACGAGATTATTAAAGCTAAACCAACAGATGGCTTATGGGACGACGGAAGAACAGATGAAGATCAAATAGGAGCAACTTACAAAGAATTAGAGTGGGCTATGCAACAAAAAGATCTCAACAAAAAATTGATTGATTTTAAAGGACGAGAAAAAGAAGTTTTTCAAATTTTGAAAAAATTTAACAAACAAAATCTTCACAAGATGAATCCTATACCAATTTATAAAGTTCCAGAGATTCTAAAATAATTACAAAACTCTATTTAATTTTTTTGACAATATTGTTTTTAGTTTGTGATATTCTCCAATTTCCTCTAAAATTTTATTATTTTCTAAGCTATCTTTAGTTTCTTCTTTTAATTCTTCAACTTTTTTATTTATTAAAAATGTTCTTAAACTAAGGATAGTTTCAGAAACAAGTTGACTTATGACTTTATCCTTATGCTTAACAAATATATTTTTACTTAACCAATCATGCAGCTCATATTGATCTTCGTTCATTAAAATTCCAGTAACATGATTTGCCAAATCTTGATTTAAACTATTTAAAAAAACTTCCAAAATTAACTTTTGATTTTTCTGAAATTCATTAATAATTTTTTCATAAATAATTTTGAAAGATTCGTTAGTGAATTCAATTTCATCTTGTTGTAAATCAAGAAAGATTTTTTCATAAACTAATGAATTTACTGTTGTTGGTTCTAAAACAACATTACCGTCCTCATCATTTTTTAATATCAATTCTTCAAAATTTTCTTCTTTACTTCCATATAGCAAAAGTATTTCAATTATTTTTTTTTCTAATTCAAATAGNAAATCAACATCTTTATTTTTTGTTGCTTTTTGGACCTTAGCAATTCTTTTTTTAGAAATAGAATGAATTTCATTTTTCGTTTTCTGAGCTAACGAATTGAACAAAACCTCTTCTGAAATGTCCATAATTGATGAGCAATGCTTTACATATATTTCTTGTTTAATTCTATCAGGAATAATAGAAATGCTATTTATAATTTCATTAATAGTATTTGCTTTAGAAATAGGATCGTTTTTTGAATTTTGAGCTAGAATCGATGCTTTAAATTGTATGAAATCTTTTGAATTATTTTTTAAATAATCATCAATTTCTTCATAAGATTTGTCCTGACTATAACTGTCAGGATCCTCACCATTAGGAAAGGAACAGACATTAACATTAAGGCCTGCTGTTAAAATAATGTCAATCCCTCTCAAAGTCGCATTAACTCCAGCTTTATCACCATCAAAAAGCATAGTTACATTTGATGTCAATCTTCTAATCAATGTGATCTGATCTATAGTAAGTGCAGTTCCAGATGATGATACCACATTTTTAATTCCTTTTTGGTGCAACTGAATAACGTCAGTATAACCCTCAACTATAAAACAATTATCAAGTTTTGCAATATCCTGTTTTGCATAAAATATACCATATAATATTTTACTTTTATTATATATTAAACTTTCTGGGGAATTTAAATATTTGGCTGTTTTTAGTTGATTGTTTAGAATTCTCCCCCCAAAACCAAGTATCCGACCTGACATACTATGAATTGGAAATATAACTCTNCCTCTAAATCTGTCAATTGATTTTTTATTTTGAAAAATTGATAATCCAGATTTCTCTAAAAAAACTGGATCATAACCATTTGCGATCGCTTCTTTAGAAAAATAGTTTAATTTATCTGGTAAATATCCTAAATCATACTTTTTAATAGTTTCATCACTAAATCCTCTTTCTTTAAAGTAAGAAAAACCAATAGATTTACCTTCACTTGAGTTAAACAAAGTGTCACTAAAAAAATCTTTTGCATATTCAGATACTATAAATAAACTTTCTTTTTCAGAAGCTTTNTCCTTATCCAAAGAACTTACTTGAGTTTCTTCAATTTCGATATTATATTTTCTAGCTAAATATTTAATAGCTTCAGGATAAGTAAAATGTTCGTGCTCCATTAAAAATGCAACNGCGTTACCTCCNTTTCCACTACTAAAATCTTTCCAAATTTGTTTAACAGGTGATACCACAAAACTTGGTGTTTTTTCATTAGAAAAAGGACTTAATCCTTTATAATTTGAACCCGATTTTTTTAGTTGTACGAATTCACCTACAACCTCTTCAACTAAAGATTGCTCAAAAACTTTATCTATTGTGGTTTTAGAAATCAATTTTTTTAATAAAGCATTAATTTAATCAAAAAAAATTATTTAAATAAATTAGTAATTTCTTTCAATTACGTATTTAATTAATTTTTTTAAACTTTCTTTAAATTCATTATCCTCAAAATATTTTANNTCTTCAACTGCAGAATTATAATATTCATTAATTTTTTTTTGAGTATAATCAATACCTCCCATCTCAGTAACGTAACTTATAATATCTTTTATAACATAATCGTTACTGTTTTTAACAGAGTTAATTAGCCATTTCTTTTTTGATTCTGAAGAATTATTTAAAGCATAAATAAGAGGAAGAGTTAATTTTTTTTCTTTAATATCTATCCCGGTTGGCTTGCCTATTTTCCTGTTACCATAATCAAATAAATCATCTTTTAATTGAAANGCTATCCCAATTTTTTCACCTAATTCGTAAAATTTATTAATTTGAGATTTAGAAGAATTTGANGCAGAGGCNCCAAGTGCACAACAAGATGCAATCAAGGATGCTGTTTTTTTTGTAATTATTTTAAAATAAGTTTTTTCATCAATATCTAATCTTCTTGCTTTTTCTATTTGTAAAAGCTCACCTTGACTCATATCTTTAACAGATTTAGAAATTATTTTAAGTAAGTCAAAATCATCATTATCAATACATAACAACATTCCTTTAGACAATAAAAAATCTCCTACCAAAACAGCAATTTTATTTTTCCATAAAGCATTTAAAGAAAAAAAACCTCTTCGTTTATCACTTGAATCAACTACATCATCATGAATTAATGTTGCAGTATGAATAAGCTCAATAATGGAAGCTGCTCTATAAACTTTTTCATTAATGAGTGTGCTATCTGACATCATTTTAGCTGTTAAAAAAACAAACATTGGTCTCATTTGTTTACCTTTCCTTTTAACAACATAATGAGTGATTCTGTTTAATAAAGGGACGTCAGATATCATAGAATTTGAAAATTTCTCTTCAAAAAGATCCATTTCTTTTTTTATGGGTAATTTGATTTGCTCTAAAATTTTCATATAAATACTACTCTAACTTGTTAGCTAATTGTCCACAAGCTGCATCAATATCTTTACCTCTCGATTTACGAATTGTAACTGGAATTTTATTTTTCTCAAGCTTATTCACATATTCCTCTATAGCTTTATTTTTTGCAGATCTAAAAAAATTATTATCTGTTGTGTTATACTCAATAAGATTGACCTTTGATGGTGAAGATTTACAAAAATTAACTAGAGCATTTATATGATCCTCGTCATCATTAATACCTTCCCAAACTATGTATTCATAAGTTACGATTTTATTAGTTTTTAAATACCAATATTTTACAGCTTCTAAAAGATTTTCTAATGGAAATTTTTTAGAAAAAGGCATGATTTTATTTCTAGTTTTTTCTATAGCTGAATGTAGAGAAATAGCTAAATTAAATTTCACATTGTCATCAGCCATTTTAATAATTAATTTTGATATACCCGATGTAGATACAGTTATTCTTTTAGGCGACATTCCTAAACCCTCTTTGCTAGTTATTTTGTCAATTCCTTTAATAACATTACTATAGTTTAAAAGAGGTTCACCCATACCCATGAAAACTATATTTGAAATTGGTCTATCGTGGTATTTTATACTTTGAGAATTGATGGTGACTGCTTGATCATAAATCTCGTCTGGATTTAAATTTCTTATCCTATCCATTTTTGAAGTTGCACAAAAATCGCAATCTAAACTACAACCAACTTGACTGGAAATACAAGCAGTAGTTCTTGATTTTGTTGGTATTAAGACAGATTCAACTAAAAGATTGTCATATAATGATATAGCATTTTTTATAGTCCCATCTTTGCTTTTCTGTAACTTATCAATTTTAATATGATTTATAACAAATTTACTTTTCAATAGATTTCTTAATTCTAAAGAAATATTTGTCATTTCATCAAATGACAAGCAAGATTTTTTCCAAAGCCAATTATAAACTTGATTAGCCCTGTATGAGGGCATATTATTGGATTTAAAAAAAGAAGTCAGCTCTTCAATTGATAAAGATCTAATATCTTTTTTTTCTTTCATTTTTAAAACTTAAATAATCAACATAGCATCTCCATAAGAATAAAAATTATATTTTTCTTTTATTGCAACAGAGTAAGCTTCTTTGATAAAATCAGGACCAGCAAATGCAGAGGCCATCATTAATAGTGTAGATTTAGGTGTATGAAAATTGGTAATCATAGAATCAGCAATTCTAAAATCATAGGGTGGAAAAATAAACTTATGAGTCCATCCGCTGTATGGATTTAAAGTTCTTACTGAGGATACTGACGATTCAATTCCTCGCATTGAAGTTGTTCCAACTGCACAAATTCTTTTTTTATTTGCTTTTGCTCCATTAATTATTTCACAAGCCTTTTCATTTATAAATAATTCCTCAGAATCCATTTTATGTTTAGACAAATCTTCAACTTCAACAGGATTAAAAGTACCTAAGCCTACATGCATAGTTATTTCTGCAATATTAATTCCTTTAATTTCTAATCTTTTTAATAAATGTTTTGAAAAATGCATTCCTGCTGTTGGGGCAGCTACTGCACCTTCGTGTTTTGCATATATTGTCTGGTATCTTTCTTTGTCAAAACTCTCTTCTTCTCTTTTAATAAATTTTGGAAGCGGAGTTTGACCTAACTCAAATAGAGCTTTCCTAAATTCATCATAAGAACCATCATATAAAAATCTTAATGTTCTTCCTCTAGAGGTNGTATTGTCAATAACTTCGGCAACTAGGTTATCATCATCTCCAAAATATAATTTATTACCAATTCTTATTTTTCTTGCTGGATCAACTAAAACATCCCAAAGTCTTTGATCGTCACTTAACTCTCTCAACAAAAACACTTCAATTCTTGCGCCAGTTTTTTCTTTATTTCCTATCAATCTAGCAGGGAATACCTTAGTATTATTAAAGACAAAAGCATCTCCTTCATCAAAATAACTAACTACATCCTTAAAAGTTTTATGCTCGATAGTTTCTTTTTTTCTATCTAAGACCATTAGTCTAGACTCATCTCGGTGATCTGCTGGATATTCAGCTAAGCGTTCTTCTGGAAGCTCAAAATTAAATTGTGATAATTTCATAAGTTTATTTAAAGTTTGCAAATATACATTTCTGCATACCCCTATGTCAAGTATATTGGCAATTAATTAAATTAAATTTTGGATAGGTTAAAATTTAAACTCTTCAAATCTTTCCAAAAATCCTTATATGACTTTGTAACTACATCTGGATTATTAATGATTATTGGAGTCATTAAAGCTAAAGGTGCAAACGCCATTGCCATTCTATGATCATTGTAAGTTTCAATTGAAATTCCGTTATTTATAGAAAAAGTAGGCGCTAAATGGAAACTATTATTAGTAACCTTAACATTAGCACCTAGTTTAGACAATTCAATTTTTAAAGCTTCTAATCTATCTGTTTCTTTAATTTTTAAAGTATGTAATCCAAAAAGATCACAACTAATACCTAATCCAAAACACGTAACTGCAATAGTTTGAGCAATGTCTGGATTTTCTGTTAAATCAAGATCAATATGATCTGGCTTAATAAAATCATTGATTTTTTTTATTAAAATTCTAGAGGAAGATTTTATAAATTTTGTTTCAACACCAAGTTTTGCGTAGATTTCATATAGTTTAACATCACCTTGAATTGATGATTTATAAAATGTTCCTATATTCAACTCAGCAGCATTGGAAAGAGCTACAATACTATAAAAATATGATACTGAACTCCAATCAGACTCGATAGAAATTGCTGAATTATTAATTTTTGAACAGTGTTCAATTGAAATAATATTATTTTTAAAATAACAGTTAATTCCAATTTTTTTGAGAATTGCTAATGTCATTTCTAAATAAGGTTTAGAAGTTATTTTACCCTCAAGATTAATTAATAACCCATTTTTCAAAATAGGTGCAATTAGCATTAAAGCGGAAATATATTGACTACTTATATTAGAGCTTAAACTTATTTCTCCCCCAAATATCTCTTGTCCTTTTATTATTAAAGGAGGAAATCCCTTTTTATCAAAATAAGAAATATTGGCACCTAATTTATTAAGAGCCTGAACTAGAATCTTAATTGGTCTTTCCTTCATTCTTTGTGAGCCCGTAATAACAAACTTTTTATTTGTTTTTATTGCTAACAAAGCTGTTAAAAACCGCATAGCTGTACCAGCATGATGAACATCAATATGACTTTCTAAATTGGTTATGTATTTATCTAAAATTACTGTATCATCTGAGTTAGATAAATTATCTATTTTTAAATTTCCATAAATTGAATTTAAAATTAACAGCCTATTTGATTCACTCTTAGAACCTGAAATTTCAAATGAATTTGAAAAACTATTATTATTATGATTAATCAAATAACTCATAAATTATTTTAGCTTAGGATTACTCTTATGTCTTAAATGATCTCTTTTAGATTTTAATTCTATTTTTTTATTAAATGAATTGTCCAAATCAATTCCTGTTTGATTAGCTAAACACAAAACAACAAAAAGAACATCAGAAAGCTCTTCTCCTAAATCAATTTTTTTGTCAGATTCTTTTTCTGATTGTTCACCAAATCTTCGAGATATAACTCTAGCTACTTCACCTACTTCTTCTGTTAATTGAGCCATGTTTGTTAGCGGATCAAAATAACGAACACCATGTTCATTTATCCAATTGTCTACTTTTTTTTGTAATGATTTAAATTCCATAAGGTTATTCTTTATTTTTAGAATCTATAAATATAGTTACTGGCCCATCATTTTCAATTTTAACAAGCATGTCTTCACCAAAAACTCCAGAACAAGGATTCTTTTTAATTTTTTGTTTAATTAAATCTAAAAACTCATTATATATTTTTAATGCAAATTCACTTTTAGCAGCTTTTATGTAAGATGGCCTATTTCCTTTTTTTGTTGAGGCATGAAGAGTAAATTGACTAATAATAAGTATATCTCCATCGATATCAATTAATGACTTATTCATAATTTTATTTTCATCATCAAAAATCCTCAATTGAGAAACTTTAGTACACATCCATTCAATATCAGTAATAGTATCGTTATTTTCGATTCCTAAAAACAAAACTATTCCCTTTTCAATAGAAGATATTTTACTTCCATTTACACTTACGCTTCCTTTCTTAACTCTTTGAATTATTACTCTCATCAATTATAATTATCACTTCTATAATTATTCTCATCACTATTTAATAAACTTAAATAGTTATTATATCTAGATTTAGAGATTTCATTGTTCTCAACTGCTATTTTTATAGCACAATTTGGTTCATTATGGTGAAGGCAATTATTGAATTTACAATTTTGACTTAGTTTAGCAATTTCATTAAAATATCCACCAATTTCATTTTTATCAATATCAATCAACCCAAACCCTTTTATACCGGACTATCAATTATTTTTGCTCCATCAACTAAATCAAACATTTCAGCAAATGTTGTAGTATGTTGTCCCTGTTCATTTTGTAGTGAGACATTGGATGTTCTCAAGTTCAAATTGGGATCTAATTTGTTTAAAAGACTAGATTTCCCTACACCACTGTGTCCGGTAAAAACAGAAACTTTATTTTTCATAGACCTCTGAACTAAATCAATATTAGTTCCTTTTTTTACAGAAATTCTTAAAGTTTTATAACCTACATTGGTATAAATATCATTTAAATTATTTATTAATTCATGATCTTCATCAGTGTAAATGTCTGTTTTATTAAACAAAANGACAGTTTCAATGCCATAAGATTTAGTTGAAACCAAAACTCTGTCAATAAAAAGACTTGANGTCTGCGGATTTGATGGTGTAACAAATAAAAAACAGCAATCTATATTTGATGCTATAATGTGAGTTTGTTTGGAGAGGTTTACCGATTTTCTGATTATATAATTTTCTCTATCCTCAATTTTGATAATTAAACCCTTCAAATCTTGTTCATCAGTAATTTCAAAAATCACTCTATCTCCTACCGCTACTGGATTAGTACTTTTAATTCCTAGAGATCTAAACTTACCTTTAATATTACATTTATAAACCTTTTTAGAATCAGTATGAACATTATACCAATTTCCTGTAGATTTATAAACTAGACCATTCATTATTTAACTATTTATGACTTTCTCTTGATTATTAATAGATTCTTGATGAATTGCTTTGAACATTTTTAAAACNAATTCTTCACTTAAACCTTTTTTCTCACCTTCTAAAATCATATTTCCAAGGATTTCATTCCATCTTTTTGTCTGNAGAACTGCAACATTTTTTTTCTTTTTCAACTCTCCTATAGAAATAGCAACATTCATTCTTTTACCTAAAGTTTCTAAAATACCATGGTCAATAACATCAATTTGAGTTCTGAGTGTATTTAGTTGATTTTTGTAATCAGCTTCATCATTAGTAAGTGTTCTAATTTTTAAATCCTCCATCATTTGGACTAAAACTTCAGGTGTAATTTGTTGAGCAGCATCACTCCAAGCATTATCTGGATCAATATGTGTTTCAATCATAAGACCGTCAAAATTTAAATCTAAAGCCGTTTGAGAAATATCTTGAAGAATATCCCGTCTGCCTGCAATATGAGATGGGTCACAAATTAAAGGAATATCTGGAAATCTATTTTGAAGTTCTATTGGTAACTGCCACTCAGGATTATTACGGTACTTTGATTTTTCATAAGTTGAAAAACCTCTATGAATAACACCAAGTTTTTTAATATTCGNAGAATAAAGCCTTTCNAGTCCACCAAGCCATAAAGACAAATCAGGATTNACTGGGTTCTTAACTANTACAATTTTATCAGTATCTTTTAATGCATCTGCAATTTCCTGTACAATGAATGGACTAACAGTGGATCTTGCCCCTATCCACAAAACATCAATATCATACTCTAGAGCCAATTTAACATGACTTGCATTTGCAACTTCAGTGGCTGTCAATAAACCAGTTTCTTTTTTTACTTTATCAAGCCATTTCAATCCGATAGCTCCAACACCCTCAAACATTCCTGGTCGAGTTCTTGGTTTCCATATTCCTGCTCTATAAATAGAAACNTCGGTATTCTTCAAATCATGAGCTATTTTTAAAACTTGATCTTCAGTTTCTGCACTGCATGGGCCAGCAATAACTAANGGATGATTTAACTTAAAATCATCAAGCCAGCTTCTCATTTCTTTTTTATTTTCCATTTTATTAATTATTTAAAATTTCTTTTATTCTATTAGTATTATTTAAAATTTCTGATAAGTCAGATTCATTTTCATTCAATATCAGTTCTTTAATTAAGTTTAAATTTGAAACATATTCTTCAATTGCTAAAACTAAATTACCCTTATTTTGTAAAAAAATTGGAGTCCATGTTTCAGGAAGACTTTTTGCTAGTCTTACTGTTGATTCAAAACCACTACCCGCTAAGTCAAATATATTATTTTCATTTTCTTCTTTTTCNATAACTGTCTTACCTAGCATAAATGAACTTATNTGAGANAAATGNGANACATANGCNACATGNATNTCGTGNGATTTTGGATCCATATAAATTGTCTTCATTTCAAGGTTATTAAAAATTTTTAAAGCCAGTTTACGTAATTTTATATCTGTTTTTTCAAACTCGCATATAATATTTGTTTTTCCAACATAAAGACCTTTTTGGGCAGCTTCGGGTCCAGAAAATTCGGTTCCTGCCATTGGGTGAGCGGCCAAATAATTTCCTCTTTTAGGATGATCGTTTAATAGCTCACATATTGCTTGTTTAGTAGATCCAACATCAAAAACTAAAGTATTTGAATTAATTAAATCTAAAACTTTTGGAATTAGATTTAATGAATGACTAACAGGGACAGCCACTAAAATTAAATCCATTTTACGTAAATCCTTGTAAGAAATAATTAAATCAATTAAACCAATTTCTTTTGCTTTATTTAAATTTTCAGCAGAATTATCAATTCCATNTATAATNGAGTTAGGGAAAGGTGTTTTTATGTCTAACGCAAAAGACCCACCCATTAAACCAAGACCAATAATTCCTATTTTCATTCTGTTAACCTTTTTAGTGCTTCAGTAATTTTAGACTCGTCAATACAAAGAGAAAATCGTACATATCCTTGTCCTTCAGAGCCAAAAATTGTTCCTGGAGCTACAAATATTTTCTTTTCATTTAATAAATAATCGATAAATTTTTCAGAGTCTTTTATTTCATCTGGAAGTTTAGCCCAAACAAATAAACCTTTAGAGTTTTTGTCATATGTACAATTCAAAACATCAGCTATTTTCCATATCAATTCCCTTCTTTTAGTGTATATAATATTTAATTTTTCAAACCAACTTTTATCTAAATTTAAAGCAGCTATAGCTCCTTTCTGTACACCATAAAACATACCGGAATCCATATTACTTTTTACCTTAAGAACTCTGGAAACATTTTCCAGAGAACCAAGTAACATACCTACTCTCCAACCTGACATATTAAAAGATTTACTAAGAGAGTTTAATTCCATAGCAACTTCTTTTGAATTATCAACTGAAAGCAAACTAGTATGATTATCATTTAGGATAAAACTGTACGGATTATCGTTAATTATTAAAATATTATTTTTTTTAGCAAAATTTATTAATTGTTCAAACTGTTTAATACTTGCAGAGGCCCCTGTAGGCATGTGAGGATAATTAATCCACATTATTCTGACCTTAGAAAGATCTGATTTTTCTAACGCTTCAATATCAGGAAACCAATTATTTTCTTGCGATAAATTATAGAATCTAGGTTTAGCTTCAACTAATTTTGTTACAGCTAANTATGTCGGATATCCTGGATTAGGAATTAAAACTTCATCACCAGGGTTTAAGAAAGCTAAAGAAACATGCATTATACCCTCTTTAGAACCCATTAATGGCANTACTTCATTATCAGGGTTAACCTCTACATNAAAATATTTTTTATAAAAATTTGATATTGATTTTCTTAATTCATAAATACCTTGATAACTTTGATATTTATGAGCAACTTGATCAGATAAACTAGANNTAATTTCGTCAATAACNTTTTNTGATGGATANAGNTCTGGGCTTCCTACTCCCATATTTATAACCGGTTCACCTAATGCAATCATTTTTGAAACTTCTCTAAGTTTCTTAGAAAAATAATATTCTTCAACACTATCTAATCTTTTTGCATGTTTAATCATTTCATCTGATTTTTATAGATTCCTAATAGTTTTAAAGATTCAGCCTTATCTTTAATTAATTCAAATGCTTTATTAAAATCATTTATGTTGCTAAAGGTAGTATCAATAAAAAATGAATATTTCCAAGGTAATTCGATTATTGGTAAAGATTGAATCTTTGTTAAATTAAGATTGTAATTTTTTAAAATAGTCAAGACATTTGCCAAACTTCCAGTTTTATGGCTTAATGAAAATTTTAATGATGCTTTATCAAAGTTCTCTGAACTAGATGTATTATTTTTTGAAATGACTACAAACCTTGTTTCATTTTTCTTAATGGTTTGAATATTCTTTTCGATTATTTTAAGGCCATAAAGTTTAGAAGCTTCTACACTAGCAACAGCCCCTGTGTTTTTTATTTTATTTTCTGAAATTCGTTTTGCTTCTTCAGCTGTATCTTTTCCTTCAACTAGTGTNATTTTTGGGAAATCTTTGAAAAANTTTTTACATTGAAGAAGTGCCATTGGGTGAGAAGAAACAATTTTCAAATCGTTAAAACTCACACCAGGATAAACCATTAACTGATGGTTTATATTTACAAAATATTCGCCAACTATATTTAAATTTAAATTATCAATAAGAGCATAGTTTGGTATGATTGAACCAGCTATAGAATTTTCAATTGCCATAATACCAAAGTTGGAATCACCACTTACAACCGAATCTACTAATTCATCGAATGATAAAAATTCATTAACCTCAATTGAATCACCAAAATATTCTTTAGCTACTTGATCATGATAAGATCCCTTTATGCCTTGAATTCCAATTTTTTTCATTATTACTTTAAAAAAAAAGTCCCGAATAAATCAGGACTTTATAAAATATATTTTAAAAATTATTAAATATACAAAGACCTGATTCTTGCTTCATAATAGAAGAAAAAATAAAATTTTTGATAAAAATAATTACGTTTCATAACTTATAAAGAGTAAATGTAGTATTACTTATTGAAAAAACAAAAATCAATTTAAAAAACTAATGAATTTTATTTTTTAATTTCTTATCATAGAAACATGTTTTTTAATAAATATTTGAGACAATAATTGTTTCATTTGATCAAACTCGATTAGAAAAGCATCATGACCATGAACAGATTTAATTGTCTTGAAAAAAATATTTTCTTTAATTCTACATGCCTTATAAAATGTTTCTCGATTTTGATAATCAGTGAAAAAAAGATCTGAATCAACAGAAACTATAAAAATATTTCCTTTGATTTTGGAAATAATATCTTCAAATTTAACTTTTTCGTTTCTTGTAATATCAATTGTAGATAAAAGATGGTTCATTAATTTATATGCTTGAAGTTGAAATCTTTGTTGGAGTTTTTTTCCATGGTGTAGTAACCAACTTTCAACATTAAAAACATCTGAGTCTTTTGATCTGCCAAACTTTTTTTGAAAAGACAAAGGTGATCTGTAACATAACATGGCATGCATCCTAGCATCGTGAACAGGTTGAGAGGAATTATTTAAAATTTGTTTTTGAAGTCTGGTATTGGCAAGCAACCAATCACTTGAAGTCCAATCAGAAGCAATAGGAATATAATTTTCTGACAAATCAGGAAATGGCAGCCATTTCCCAAACTAAACCTCCACCAATTGAGCCACCAATAACTGCAAATAGTTTATTAATATTCAATTTTTCTAAACCAATTATAAAAATATTTGCGATGTCTCTTAAAATTAAATCTTCATAATTTCTAATTAGAAATCCATCGTATCCATTTCCAGGAAAATTAAATGCAATAACTGTATAGTTTTCAGTATCAATCAATTTATCATTTCCAATAATTGAATTCCACCAACCACTATCGCCAGCGACATTAGAATTTCCAGTTAGAGCATGATTAACTAAAACTATTGGTGCTTGACCTACTGGTTTGCCAAAAACTTGATAAGTAAGCTCAATATTAAAAGAGGTTTTATTTTCAGAAATAAAATTTTTAATATTGAGCTTTTTTAATTCAGACATAATACTAGACTAAAACCTTAGAATCAATTTTTGAAAAAGCTAATTCTAAATCTTTTTTAAGATCTTCGATATCCTCAAGACCCACTGAAAGTCTAATTAAATCACTTGTAACTCCCGTAGAAGCTTGATCTTCTGGTCCTAATTGCTGATGCGTTGTACTAGCTGGATGAATAATTAAAGATTTAGTATCTCCAATATTAGCTAGCAATGAAAAAATAGATGTTTTGTCTGCAACCGTTTTTGCAGATTCATATCCACCTTTGACTCCAAAAGTAACTATTCCACTTTGTCCTTTTGGAAGATATTTTTTAGCTAATGAATTGTAATTACTTGATTCTAAACCAGGATAATTTACCCACTCTACCTCACTTCTTTTTTCAAGCCATTTTGCAAGTTCTAAAGCGTTACTACTGTGTTTTTTAATTCTAATATCTAATGTCTCTAAACCTTGTATAATTTGAAAAGCATTAAAAGGACTTAATGCTCCTCCCAAGTCTCTTAACCCTTCTATTCTCACCTTTGCAATAAAAGCAGCTGCTCCTATAGCATCATGGTATATTAAACCGTGATATCCAGGTGAAGGTTCTGTAAACTCAGGGAATTTACCACTAGACCAGTCGAAAGTACCAGCATCAATTATTACTCCGCCCAGTGCAGTTCCATTCCCATTGATATATTTAGTTAAAGAATGAATGACAATGTTTGCTCCATGCTCAATTGGATTTAATAAAGCTGGTGACGCAACAGTATTGTCCACAATAAATGGAACCTTTGATGCTTTTGCATGATTTGAAATTTCTTTTAAATCTAAGACATCTAGTTTTGGATTTCCGAGAGACTCTGCAAAGAAGACTCTTGTGTTTTCTTGAACAGCATCTGCAAAATTTTGTGGATCGGAAGGATCTACAAAAGTAGTAGTAATTCCTAA
>JGI26117J46588_1000153_pt1 | contig 14544 bp, 9 predicted proteins | sample AOAMet_48_BLW_10_2_FD_46588 | JGI IMG/M metagenome (IMG submission 46588)
TTTATTAGGTTCTTTAATTCTTGAAAGCTCAGAACTTAAAATATTTAAATCATATTCTGGAAACTTTTTGGAAAGATTATCTAAAATATGAATGTATTCATTTCTGGTTTTTAAAATAGGATTTATATAAGTTTCCCAAGCTTCTTTCTTTGANANTTTCACATAATCCTTACATTGAGATTCTATTTTAGTCAACTCATTATCATTTGAAATACTATTATCAATAATCCATTGTCTCATTTTCAGATTACAATCGTTAACCTTTTCCCATTCTAATCTATCTTTAGACTTGTATCTCTCATGCGACCCTGAGGTGGAATGACCTATTGGCTGTGTTAATTCTCTTACATGCACTATTACAGGAACATGTTCAACTCTGGCAATATCACTAGCCTTTTGATATGTATTAATTAAATCAGGATAGTCCCAACCATTAACAGTGAGTATTTCGAAACCTTTTTTTTGTGGTGTTCTTTTAAAACCAGATAAAGCTTCAGAAATATCTTCTTTTATTGTTTGATCCTTATTTTCAACAGAAATCCCATATTTATCGTCCCAAATACTAATCACCATAGGAACTTGATGAACTCCTGCAGCATTTAATACTTCAAAAAACACACCTTCACTAGTACTAGCGTTTCCGATAGTTCCCCATGCAATTTCATTTCCATTTTTTGAAAAGTTTTTAGAGTTTTTAAAATCTAATTTTCTATATAATTTTGAAGCTTGTGCTAAACCAAGTAATCTAGGCATCTGAGAGCCTGTACACGATATGTCAGAACTAGAATTTTTATGATCAATTAATTTTTTCCAAGTACCGTCACTGTTAAGTAGTGGAGTATTAAAATGTGCTCCCATTTGACGTCCAGCAGACATTGGCTCTTCATTTATATTAGTATTAGCATATAAACCAGAAAACAGCTGCTTAATAGAAAGCTCCTTGATTGCCATCATAAAAGTTTGATCTCTATAATAACCTGATCTAAAATCCCCATTTTGAAAAACTTTTGCAAGAGCAATTTGGGGTAATTCTTTACCATCTCCAAAAATACCAAACTTTGCTTTTCCACTTAAAACCTCTCTTCTACCAAGTAAACTAGCTTCTCTACTAGTAACTATTATTCTATAGTCTTCTAAAACCTGTTTTTTAAAGGTTTCAAAAGAAATTTCTTTATTAAGATCAGTGTTGTTTTCCATTAAGAAATTTAGGATGCGCAAATTTAAATAAAAAAGATGTTGATTCCTATTAGTATATCAAAACCATCTTCTTGTGAAGAGACTTGATAATGTGTCAGGGTCAATAGAAATTTTAAATCTTATTTTACTTAAATATTTACTTTGGTTTAACTCATTTCCTAGAGAAGAGTAGAAGGGAAGGTATAACTCAAAATAATCGGTTAAAAGATTTAATCTTATTCCAGATTCATATTGAAAATTTAAATTTTTATTTGTGTTTTTTATAGCTGCAATTCCAGTGTAACCTTCAATCCATTGCCAAATCGTTATTCCTGAATTTAAAGAAATTATGTAATCATTAGCATACTCATAATTAATTTTAGATTTAAATCCACCCTCCGATCCAATGTATTGCTGGCTGTAAAATCCAGAGTTTTCAGATCGCCCAAGTAAATTAGTACTAAATAAATAATCTCTAGCTCTGTAAGATGAAAAACTAAAATAATCATCCATTGTATTGTTCTTTATAAATTTTCCCGCAAAAAATCTAATGTTATATTGTCTATTTGTTTTATAATAATTTCTATAATTAAATGTTATAGAACTTTTTACAAAATCTTTGTTAATTTGAAAATCTGATTGAAAATTAAATCCCTTTTCAACACTAGAATTAGCTTTTATGTATTTGAAATTTAAAATATTATAATTAGGATATTCAATAGAATTTGAATTTTCTTCCCTAAAGACACTTATGTATCTCATGCTTAATATTTGTCTAGAATTTGATCTTAAATTCCTATCTCTAAATGCTAAAACAATTGATGGAAAAAAAGAATTATATGAAAGATCATCTTTATAATGAAATGTTGATGCACCTAAAAAATAGTTAACACTATATAAACCACTATTTTTATTTGTATTGTAATCAGTATATTTTAGGTTAATATTTCCTAAAAATTCATTTTGTTTTGTTGAAAAACTTGGTTCAATTTTATAGGTAAATGATCGCTTTATCGGAGTTGAATTTGAAAAAGAAACACCAGGCATTAGACCATCATAAAGATTATAATCAAAAATAGGAATGTAAAAAACTTGATTACTTAANTTNTTTTCAAAATCTCTAAATAATACAAATTTTGTTTTTTTCTTAATTCTTTCAGTTGAAGAATAATTATTAGAAAAATTATACTCTGAAAAATATTTATTAGGATTTAGGTTTATTTTAGTTTTAGAATTAACATTTATTATAGTATCATTTTTGAATTGATTAAGCCATTTAGTTTGAGTTTTATTATTATAATCTGTAAATGAAATTTTTAATGGTATACTTATTAACGAATTATTTTTAATCAAAAACTTATGATTGTTTTTATTNGATTCAATTTTTTTAATTGAAAAATCAATACTGTTATTATATNTAAGGTAGTTTTTGAACCAAGAAATCTTTTCATCGTTATTTTCGTAAAGTAAATCAATAAAAGTTCTGTTGCTAGAAATAAGTTTATTGTTAATGGAAAATTCATAGATACTTTGAAACACCTTTTTGTTTCCCAAGAAATCATCAACCATTTTTAGAGCAAGTCCAGATTTATAAGGATTAATTACTTTATGATTTATCATAGTTAATGAATCTATATAAGAATCAATTGGCTGAGAGATGTTTCTACTTGAAATAATATTGTCAAACAACCTGTACTGATCGTTAAATTTAAATTTCGAATACTCTCTATTCTTAATAACAGATAGCTTAGAAAGTTTTCCAATTAATTTTAAATCAGGATAATATTTCTCTATATAATCAATTAATAAAAAAACTTCAATTCCTTTTATTTGCCAATTATTTTTTCGTTTATGAATTGGATATAAATTGTTTAAATAACTAGATATAATAAGTTTTAAAACTGAAAATTCTTGAAGAAATGATTTTTCAAATGGATTTAATAGCTCCGGAATTTTATTTAATCCATATACTGGGTCATTGTCTTGATTAAACTTAGATAGCACTATATTATTAATAGGGTAAACACCAAGTTTGCTTTCTACATAATTGATAGTCTTGTTCAAAAGAAAATTAAAGTTTACCGAATCATTTGAATTCGATTTAGATAATAATTTATTTCCAGTTTTGCTATCAACATAACTAACTACTTTGAAAATTAAAGAATCTGTTTTATTATTTATGATATTATCAATATCTGTAATTACAGTATTATTTCTTGTTTTAAAACTTTTAAAAGATTTGTTTTTAGTTATTAAAATTGGATTATAAATTCTCTTTTCTTTTTTAGAAATTAAAGTTTTATAAGTATCCTTATTAATAATAGAATCAATTTCAAAATCAGATATTAATTCAAATTGTGAAGGATAAGTAATTTTGAACTTATAAAATGAGGGGTCTAATGAAATATCATTTAAATCTAGATTACTTTCAATTAGCCAATTATTGTCAATAACTTTAGCTAAAGTTATAAACCATTCAGAAAGATTTATATTATTATTTTTATCAATACCATATCCAGTGAAGTCACTTATAGGGATTTTTATTTTGTATTCTATAGTTATTGTGATTTTTTCATTTGGTTTTAAAAGATTTTNAAGTTTTACTTTAACTAAGTCTATATTCTCTTTCAATCTTGTATGATCAAGTATANTACTGTCAGACTTAATGTCAATTATAGTAGTAAAACCTCTTTGGTTTTTAGTAGATCTTTGAAAATTAAGAGTNAAGTCTTCAGAAAGCCGTTTTCCTAATGGAGTAGTAGGTCTGAAATAGGAGTGAGCCCAGTCATTTAAAATAATATAATTTAAATTATTAGAAGTAGTATTAGTAAAATCTATAGTCTGATAAATCTCAATTATTCTATTATTAAGATNAAAATTTGCATCAATAAAATANTCGTTTTCTTGAGATANNACATTACTTATTAAAAAAAGAAAAAGTAATGATAAACATTTTCTCATAAGAATAATTAATAAATATTAAAAGTTAGGCTTGAATCCTTTCTTGTCGTAAAACTTAGTTAGTATATCTATAACTTCGTCTGGAGAATCAACAATTGATATAAGGTTTAAATCAATATCTGAAACATAATTATGATTAGATAATAATTGTTCTTTAACCCAATCAATACATCCTTTCCAAAAAGATTTTCCAACTAAAATAATAGGAAATATTTCTGCCTTCTTTGTTTGAATTAATGTTAATGCTTCAAAAAGTTCGTCTAAAGTTCCAAAACCACCAGGCATAACAACAAAAGCTTGAGCATATTTCATAAACATTACTTTTCTTACAAAAAAATAGTCAAAATGTAAAGATTTGTCATCATCTATGTAGGGATTTTCAGTTTGTTCAAATGGAAGTTCAATACTCAATCCAACAGATGGACCTAAAGCCTTTTTAGCTCCTTTATTAGCTGCCTCCATGATTCCGGGACCTCCACCGCTTATTATTCCAAATCCAAGATCTACTATCTTCTCAGCTATGTCTGTTGTTAATATATAATGAGGATGATCAGGTTTTGTTCTAGCTGATCCAAATATTGATACACAGGGACCAATCTTACTCAGTTTTTCAAATCCATCTACAAACTCTCCCATTATTTTAAAAACAGACCAAGAATCGTTTGTCTTTACTTCATTCCAACCTTTCAAATTTTTACTATGCATAAAACTAAGTTAGTTCTTTTTTTAAATACATAGCTGTAGGACTTTTCTCAATATTAATCAATTCCTCTGGTCTACCATTAAAAATAACCTGACCTCCTAATTTCCCGCCATTAGGACCAATTTCAATGATATGATCAACACTTTTAATCACATCCATATTATGCTCTATAATTATAACAGTATTTCCCTTATTNACTAATTTATTAATCATTTCCAATAAAACCTTAATATCCTGAAAATGAAGACCAGTTGTAGGTTCATCTAATATATATATTGTATTTCCTGTATCTTTTTTAGACAGTTCTGAAGCTAACTTTATTCTTTGTGCTTCTCCACCTGATAATGTAGTCGATTGTTGTCCCAAAGTAACATAACCTAAACCTACTTCTTTTAAAGTTTTTAATTTTCTTAAAATTTTAGGAAAGTTTTCAAAAAAATCACAACTTTCATTAATTGTCATACTCAAAATATCAGCAATAGATTTGCCTTTATATCTTATCTCCAAAGTTTCTCTATTAAACCTTTTACCTTGACAATCATCACAGTTAATATAAACATCTGGAAGGAAATTCATTTCTATTTTTCTTAATCCTCCACCTTGACATGTTTCACATCTTCCACCTACAACATTAAAACTGAATCTTCCAGGTTTATATCCTCTAATCAGAGATTCTTGTGTCATACAAAATAAAGATCTAATATCACTGTAAACACCTGTGTAAGTTGCTGGATTACTTCTTGGAGTTCTTCCTATTGGAGACTGATTAATTTCAATGACTTTATCAATGTGTTTCAAACCATTAATTTTTTTATATGGTAATGGTTCTTTTACTCCGTTAAAAAAATGATTATTCAAAATCGGGTATAATGTTTCATTAACTAAAGTAGATTTTCCACTTCCTGAAACTCCAGTAACTCCAATCATTAAACCCAGTGGAAAATCAACAGTTATATTTTTTAAATTATTTCCAGAACAACCTTCAAGAGTTAATTTGTTTTTAGATTTTCTTCTTTTTTCTGGAACAGGAATACATTTAATATTTTTTAAAAATTTAGAAGTTACAGTGTTAGTTTTTAAAATTTCTTTATAAGTTCCATTAAAAATTATTTCACCGCCATTTTTACCAGCTAGTGGACCAACGTCAATAATACAATCAGCTTTTTCCATTATTTCCTTATCATGTTCAACAACTATAATAGTATTACCCAAATCTCTTAATTTTTTGAGCGAATCAATAAGCTTTGAATTATCTCTTTGGTGAAGACCAATACTAGGCTCATCTAATATATATAAAACACCCACTAATTGAGATCCTATTTGAGTTGCTAACCTTATTCTTTGAGACTCTCCTCCAGAGAGAGATTTTGTAGGTCTACTTAATGAAAGATAATCTAAACCAACATTTAATAAAAAATCTAAACGTTTATTAATTTCTTTAATAATTTCTGACCCAATTATTTTATTTCTGTCACTAAGCTTTGATTCTACAGATTTAAACCATTTTTTTAAATCTATTATGTCTAAACTACTTAGATCATGAATATTTTTATTGTTTATTAAAAAGAAACTTGACTCTTTATTCAATCTTGAACCATTACAACTTTCACATTTAACATTATCCATAAAACCATTGGCCCATCTTTTTATTCTAGCACTATAAATTTCATTAGCTTGATTTTCAATAAATGGTATTACTCCTTCAAAATCAATTTCGTACTTTCTTGTTAAACCTAAAGTTTTAGATTCAACTGAAAAAGATTCATTTCCACCAAACAATATTATGTCCATTGCTTTTTTTGGAATCTTACTTATTGGATCTTTTAAACTGAAATTATGTCTTTCAGAGATAGTTTCAATTTGCTTAAAAATCCAACTACTTTTATAAATTCCCAACGGAACAATTCCACCATTGTGTATTGATATACTATTATCGGGTAGAACTAAATCAATATTTACTCTGTTTAATTTTCCTAGCCCATTACATTTTTTACACATTCCTTTAGGTGAATTAAATGAAAACGAATTTGGTTCAGGTTTTTCATAGGATATACCAGTTGTTGGACATATTAAACTTCGACTGTAATATGTGTTAGAATCATCTTCTTCATTAACAATTAATAAAGAGTTATTTCCGTGATACATTGCAGTAATTAAACTGTCCTTCAATCTTTTTTTAGATGATTCATCATTCTTTAATATGATTCTATCAATTACNATTTCTATATCATGAATTTTATATCTATCAAGTTTCAAATTTGGTTTNAAGTCAGTTATAACACCATCAATTCTAGCTTTTAAAAAACCTTGTTTTAAAATTGAAGAAAAAAGTTCTCTATAATGTCCTTTTCTTGATTGAACTGCAGGAGATAGGATAGAGATTTTTTTGTTAACAAAATTTTTAAAAACAAGATCAATGATTTCATCGTCAGTATAACTGATCATTTTTTCATTTGAATTATAACTATATGCGTCTGCAACTCTTGAGAAAAATAATCTTAAATAATCATAAATTTCAGTTATTGTTCCAACAGTTGATCTAGGGTTTTTTGAAGTTGTTTTTTGTTCAATAGCAATTACAGGTGAAAGCCCATCGATTTTATCAACATCAGGTCTCTCTAACCCACCAATAAACTGTCGTGCGTAAGCAGAAAAAGTTTCTATATATCTTCTTTGTCCTTCTGCATAAATGGTGTCAAATGCAAGAGAAGATTTGCCACTTCCAGAAATACCAGTAATAACGACAAATTTATTTCTTGGAATATTTACGTCAATATTCTTCAAGTTATGTACTCTTGCACCCTTAACTAAAATATTATTACTCATTTAAAAAATCAAGGGCACAAATTACGATAATAAATGTAAATTTAAGAAGAAGTTTTATTTAATATCCAATACTTTTATCATCACCTCTTTTATCTGCTCCTCCATAAAATATTTGATTTTCATCAATATGAATAGCATCTACGCGACCTATAACAGAATAATTAGAGTTAAAGATGTATCCTTTTTTCTTTAAATCATTCTTAATTTTATTTGACAACGTATTTTTTTCATAAAATATTTTATCAGGAAGCCATGTGTGATGAAATCTAGAAGCATCTACAGACTCTTCAATATCAAAACCAAACTCATAAAAATTTAATAATGTTTGTAATACTGAAGTTATTATTGTTGGACCCCCAGGACTTCCAAGAACCATAGACAATTTTCCGTTTAATTCAATAATGGAAGGTGTCATTGAACTTAACATGCGTTTTTGCGGTTCAATTGAATTAGTTTTCCCACCAATCAACCCATACATGTTTGGTGAGCCTGGTTTAATAGAAAAATCATCCATTTCATTGTTCAAAAAAAAACCAAGTTCAGAGGGTATTAATTTTGAACCATAGTTGCCATTTAAAGTGGTAGTAACTGAAACTGCATTTCCAAACTTATCGACTATTGAATAATGAGTAGTTTCGTTACTTTCATTAATTAAAATATTTCCTGGATTAATACTATTAGATCCTTGTATACTATCAAAACTAAATGATTTAAATCTCGATTTTAAATATTCTGAATCTAATAGTTCATCTGTGGGAATGTAATTAAAATCAGGATCACCTAAATATTTACTTCTGTCTGCAAAAGATAATTTTTCTGCTTCAACTAATAATTGTATATATAATTCACTGTTGTGACCTAATTCATTTAATTTATAATTTTCAATCATTTTTAAAATTTGACCTAAAACAACACCCCCGCTTGAGGGTGGTCCCATTGAAATTATATTTAAATCTTTGTATTTAATTTCTAATGCTTCTCTCCAAACTGGTTTATATAAAGCAAAATCTTCTGGTGTAATAATTCCACCTTTACTAATTATATATGACGATAATTTATTTGCAATTTCCCCGTTGTAAAACACTTCTTTACCCTTTTCTGAAATTAATGAAAGAGTGCTAGCTAAAGCTTTATTTATAAATAAATCTTCTTTTTTAAAAGACTTATTAAATAATGGTATTGAATCATTTAGTTCTAATATTAAATTTTTATAATTATTAATAGTATTCACTTGTTTAGATGTTAATTCATAACCATTGTTTGCTAAATCTATTGCTGGCTGAAACAATTCTTTTATTGGAAGAGTGCCAAATTTATTATGAATCTCGAACAATCCTGCAATAGTTCCTGGAACACCAATAGCTAAGGCACCGTTTTGACTTAATCCTTTAATCACATCTTTATTATTATCTAAATACATTTCTGACGTAGAATTAACAGGTGCTTTTTCACGAAAATCAAGACTTCCGTTTTTGCCATCTGATAATCTGTAAACCATAAAACCACCACCACCTAGATTACCTGCGTTAGGATATACAACAGAAAGTGCTAAATCTGTAGCTATCATAGCATCAAATGCATTACCTCCCATTTTTAGTATATCAATACCTACTTTAGAAGCTTCATGTTTTGCGGAAACAACCATACCATTTTTATATATTTTGTTATCACAGGAAATAAATAAAACGGTGAGTAATGAAATAATAAAGTAATTTTTGAACATGTGTTAAATATTTATATAAAACTAATATAAATATTAATCTAGTTGTATCTTTGAAGCATGACATTAATAAAATCAATTTCTGGTATTAGAGGAACAATTGGAGGTGAATACGGGGACAATCTAACCCCTATAGACGCGGTTAATTTTGGATGTGCATACGGCCAGTGGATTTTAAATAGAAATCCAAATATAAAACCAACAGTAGTTATTGGTAGAGATGCTAGGATTTCAGGAAAAATGATTCAGAATTTTGTTCAAAACTCACTTATATCTCTAGGTATAAATGTTATAGATTTAGATTTATCCACAACCCCTACAGTTGAATTAATGGTAAAAGAATATAATGCCCATGGAGGTATTATTATAACTGCAAGTCATAATCCAACAGAGTGGAATGCATTAAAACTATTGGATGAAAATGGAGAATTCTTGAATTCTTTTGAAGGTGAAAAAATAGTTGAACTTTCTGAATCTAAGAGTTTTGTTTTTTCAAATGTTCATGACTTAGGAATTGTAACTAAATCAAATAATTCTATGAAAAAACATATTAATTCTGTTTTGGATTTGAATTTGGTAAATGTTGAAAAAATTAAAGCGACAAAATTAAAAGTTGTTGTTGATGCAGTGAACTCAACTGGAGGAATAATAGTTCCTGATTTTTTAGAAGCTTTAAATATTGAAGTAGTTAAACTTTATTGTGAACCTAACGGAGATTTTCCACATAATCCTGAGCCTTTGAAAAAAAACCTTACAGAATTATCTAAAAAAGTTTTGGAATATAAAGCAGATTTAGGTATTGCTGTAGATCCAGATGTTGACAGATTGGTTTTTGTTTGTGAAGACGGTGAGTTATTTGGTGAAGAAAATACTCTTGTAGCATGCGCTGATTATGTATTAAGTAAAACACCGGGTTCAACTGTATCGAATTTATCTTCTTCTAGAGCCTTAAATGATGTTACTCTAAAACATAATCAAGTTCATTTATACAGTGCCGTTGGAGAAGTGAATGTTGTACATAAAATGAAAGAATGTAATGCCGTGATTGGAGGAGAAGGTAATGGAGGGGTAATATACCCTGAAAGTCATTACGGAAGAGATTCTATAGTTGGAATTGGATTGTTTTTATCTTTATTCGTAGAACGAGGGTTAACTGCTAGCAAGCTACTTAGTACATATCCAGAATACCATATGGTAAAAGAAAAAATCAATCTTTCACCATCATTAAATGTAGATTCTATATTAAGTCAAATTGCTGAAAGATATAATAATGAAAATCTTGATTTAGTAGACGGAGTAAGAATAGATTTTACGGAAAGTTGGGTTCAGTTGAGGAAATCTAATACTGAACCAATAATTAGAATTTACAGTGAAGCTAAGACAGTTGATAAAGCTAAAGATCTTATTAAAGAAATTGAAACCTTAGTTAATCAATTGACAAATTAATCTTTAGGTGCTTTATTCATGTGCTTAAACCTGTTGTGTGTCCAATAATAATATTCTGGAATATCTCTAATTTGTTTTTCAAGTTTATTTAAATAGATGTCTGTAATTTGATAATCCTTGTGTTCATTTGGAAACTCAGTTATTAATTCAACAACCACTTTATAATGTCCTCTTTTAACTTTTACAACTTTACCGAAAACAACAGGGATATCGTGTTGTTTCGCAATCCTTTCTGATCCTGTAAAAACAGGAACTTTAATTCCCAAAAATTCTTTCCAATAGGTGATTGATCTAATTTGTGCAGATTGATCAGCAGCCATTCCATACAAGAATAATTTATTTTCTTTAAGTTGTTTTTTAATGTAGGATCCTGCTTCATATCTTGAAATTAATTTTGAACCATGTCTTAATCTAAACTTCTTTATTAATACTTCTAAACTTTTATTTGATAATGGTGTATATACAGCAAAAGGAAGTTGAGGAACGTGATATGTTATTGACAAAAACCATTCGAATCCGCCATAGTGAGAAGTCATAAACATTACGCTTTTATTCTTTTTTTCAAAATCATAAAATATTTCAGGATTTTCGATATAAAATCTCTTTTTCATTTCCTCAGGCTTGATACTATAAAACTTAAACATTTCAAAAAATACATCTGTTAAGTGTCTATAAAACTCTTTTTCAATCCTTAACAAATCCTTATTATTGTTAGATACTTTTGATAATTCTAAATTTTTTCTTACAACTTTTCTTCTGTATCGAATAACATAATATAATAAGTAATAAAATATATCAGAGATTAAGTATAATACTTTAAAAGGCAGGTAGGATATAAATAATAGTATTGGATATAATAAAAACCTTGTAATTAAATTCATTATTGCAAATCTATTATTTTATTATCATAATTAAATATTATAATTAAGTTCCTCTAAGAATGTTTTTTTATATATTTATATTAAATTAAAAAAACTATGAAAAAAATTACATCACTACTACTATTATTATTTGTTTTATCAGCTTATTCACAAGATAGAACGCATTGGCAAGCTTATTCATTCTCTATAGATGGTTCAGATGAGGAAACTGTTGTTTCTTTACTTGATAAACAATTCTCCTCTAACAAAACAGATGGAGTTACAGCATATCTATACAGTGTTATGTTTTCTGATTCAGAATTTGATGCGACTCATCAAGTAATTTTTACTGGAAATGCTGATGCATTAAATAAAATGTGGTCTTCAGGCCCTAATTTAGAAACTCAATTATTTTTTAGCAAAATGAATAATTACTTTAAAGAGGGTGGAAGTTCAGGAAATGGAACAACTATTTTAAATTTCAATTCTGAAACTGTATTTCCATTTCAAGTGGTTACAATTGTTAATTCAAAATCGTGGTCAAGTCGTGATATTATGAGAAATACTATGAAAACTCTAAATGTAAAATATCCAAGAGAAAACAAAGGAACAATTCATGGTAATATTATAAGTGGAGTTCATCCAGAGGGAACACATTATTTTGTTTCGGGATATAAGTCATACGGAGATTTATTAGAATCTGACAGAAGTTTTAGAATCAATAATCCTAATTACATGAAAGACAGAAATAAAATGAATAAGGATGTAAATTGGGATACTTTTAAAAGAGTAAGAAAATTTACTAGAGTTCTTGTGAAAAAATGGTAACCAATTAAATTATAATAAATAATTAACCCAGAATTTATTCTGGGTTTTTTTTTACATACTTTTGAAAAATGCTTTTTATCATTATTATAATTACTTGTGTATTCTCAATAAAAGGATTCAAAAATTTAACTTTTTTTAACAAATACAAATTTCAGATCCAGTCAATAAAAAATGGAGACAAATACAGAATGTGGTCATCTGCTTTCTTGCATGCAGACTATAGTCATCTGTTTTTTAATCTATTTACATTATGGGTATTTTCTGGTGCTATATTAATGCAGCTAGGAGAGTTTTATTATTTAATAATATATCTTCTAAGCCTTTATTTCGGCAATTTTTTTACTTTAAAACAACATAAAAATGAAGTTTTTTATTCTGCGGTAGGAGCAAGTGGAGCAGTAACTGGAATTGTTTATTCTTCAATATTATTATTTCCAGAAATGAAATTAGCTCTTTTATTTTTTCCAATACCATTACCCTCATATGTATTTGGTTTATGCTATATTCTTTATTCAATTTATGGAATGAAAAAAAACTCAGGNAATATTGGNCACTCAGCACANTTAGGGGGTGCAATAGCNGGAATGATTATTACAATACTAATAAAACCGTCTATTCTAATAGAACAAACNTGGTTAGTACTGTTATTANTAACTCCGTTTATAATACTTTACTACGATAAAAAAAATAGTTTATTTCGATAATTGCAACGCGATCATTGCATCTAAATCATCTCCTTTTACATCTACGCCAATTATCTTTTTAGACTCATCTAAAACAAAAGTTGTAGGCATTTGAGTAACCTTATATTGTTTGGCAATTGGTTCTCCCCAGAATTTTAAATTTGAAACATGAACCCAATCCTTAATATTATCACTTTCAATTGCGTTAATCCATGATTCCATATCTCTGTCAAGAGACACACCTATAATTTGAAATTCATCGTCACTGTACTTAGATTTTAAGTTAACCAAACTAGGNTTTTCGACTCTACAAGGAGCACACCAAGACGCCCAAAAGTCTAATAATATAACTTTAGATTTTACATCACTTANAGAAACAGGTTCAGCAAATAAATCTGGNCCAGTAAATTCAGGAGCTAAACTTCCAACAGATGGAGTTTCACTGTCTTTTTTGATTTCATCCATCTTTTTCTTGATCTCAATAGATGATTTTGTATTTTTTATTATTTCTGTAAATCTTAAGAAATAAGATTCAATTTTTTCAATTTCAATCTCCTTATTCATAAGCATTCTTTGAAGAATAAGAGAAGACAAATACGAGTCATTATTTTCTACAATAAAACTTTCTTCATAAATTCTTAATTTATCTTTTAAAGATTCAAACTGACTGTTTAAATCGCTTAAAAGAAGAGTATCCTTAGAAAAGCTAGCATTTCTCATTTCAGCTTGAACTTTATTTAATTCTACATAAAAATCTTTTGTTTTAGACTTATAAGTTGAAAAGTCTTCATTTGACTTAGTCCCAGAAACTCTAGAAGCCCTAATACTGTCTTTAAAAACCTTAATACTAATTGTTCCCGGCTCAATAACAACAGGAAGATTATCTCTTTGTTTATCAAAAACAACATAATGCATTTCTGGAACAGAAATTGAATCAGTAAATGAAAACTTACCTTCAAATACTTTAGTAGAATCAACTACAACAGGTAAATTACTTTCACCTAATTTAACTAAGAACACATTTAAGTCTTCATCGTGGTTTGTTTCAGCATCTAAAATAAAAGTATTGTTTGAACAGCCGTAAGAAAGAATTAAGACTAATAACAAATAAATATATTTTTTCATTGTAGTTTTAATAAAATTAATTTTGGCTAATATAATATTTAATATTTATAGATTTTAATGACAACTACAAGTAAAATAGTTGAAGAATTCAAGCTAATTACAGGTAATAAATATGTAATTACTAGTAAATGGGGAAAAGAACCTTTTAATAAAGGCTGGAGATATGGCGGGGGAGATGCTGTAGCTGTTATTAAGCCAGGCACATTATTAGAAATT
>JGI26117J46588_1000154_pt1 | contig 14541 bp, 14 predicted proteins | sample AOAMet_48_BLW_10_2_FD_46588 | JGI IMG/M metagenome (IMG submission 46588)
TTGNTATACGTGACGTTTCACCTTATAGAGTTTACCTGGTTTCACTACAGCCTAACTGTACATACTTTCTGTTGCACTTGTCCTCTATTCTATTACAAATAGCGACGGGTGTTACCCGCTATAATGCTCTTTGGTGTCCGGACTTTCCTCTTTTATAAATAAAAGCGATAAGAAGGCCTGCTTAATACAAAAATAGATTAAAATTATGTTGATAAAAAAAAATTATTAAAGTTTTAAAATTTATAATATTATAAGTGTATTTATATATTTGTATGGATGGAAAATTATGTTGTATCTGCATTAAAGTATAGACCTAATAGTTTTGAAACTGTTGTGGGCCAAAATTCAATTACCACTACACTTGAAAATGCTATACAAAACAATCAACTTCCTCAAGCAATGTTATTCTGTGGTCCCAGAGGAGTTGGTAAAACTACATGTGCAAGAATTCTTGCAAAACAAATAAATGACGATAATAAGTCAAGTGATTTTTCATATAATATATTTGAATTAGATGCTGCATTGATTTTTCATATAATATATTTGAATTAGATGCTGCATCTAACAATGGAGTTGATGATATTAGAAATCTAATAGATCAAGTTAGAATACCCCCTCAAACTGGAAATTATAAAGTCTATATAATTGACGAGGTACACATGCTTTCTGGTCAAGCTTTTAATGCTTTTTTAAAAACATTGGAAGAACCCCCAAAATATGCAATTTTCATATTAGCAACAACAGAAAAACATAAAGTCATACCTACGATATTATCACGTTGTCAAATTTATGATTTTAAAAAAATAAGTGCTATTGATATAAAGAGTCATCTGGAATCAATAGCTAAAAAAGAAAATATTTTATTTGATGATGAATCACTTTACTTAATAGCTAATAAAAGTGATGGAGCTTTGAGAGATGCATTATCAATTTTTGACAGATTAGTGAATTTTACTGACGGTAATATAACTAAGGAGTTAGCTTATAAAAACTTAAATATTTTAGATCACGATATTTATTTTGAAACATTTGAACTAATTAACAAAAATGATATTACTAATTGTCTTTTATTATTCAACAAAGTAATTGAACAAGGTTTCAGCGGTCAACATTTTATTGATGGGTTATGTCTTCATTTTAGAGATTTACTTATATCGAAAAACAGTATGAGTCAAATACTTTTAGAACAGAACGAAAATTTAAAAAATAAATATATAAATCAGTCTAAAATTAAAGATTCAAATTTTATACTTACTGCCATTAATTTGGCAGAAGACTGTAGTTATAGATACAAAAACAGTAAAAACCAGCGACTCCTTACAGAAATATGTTTAATGAAATTATGTTCAATTGAAAATGTTGAAATAAAAAAAAAAATAAAAATTCTATCTAAAAAAGAAATTTCTGAAAACATAAAAAATCCTATTGAAATTAAAGATAACAAACTAAAGACAGCAAAGACAGCAAAGACAGTAGAGACAGTTGAGACAGTTGAGACAGTTGAGAAATTAAAGAATATTTCTGGTTTATCAATTTCAAGCTTACGAGCAAAGAAAAATATCGAAAATCTAAATACTGAAAAACAAAATAAATTAAATCCAGATAATAATTTAAATTCGATATTCGATAAAATTACACTTATTGACGCTTGGGATAAATTTCATGAAAAATTACTGAGTAAAGGAAGGAAAAATTTAGCTAGTATTCTTGCTATATCAAAACCAGAAAACTTGGGAAATAACGAAATCTCTTACACTCTTACAAATGAAACTAATAAAATAGAATTAGAAAGAAACAAAAATGAATTGTTAAGTTTTTTGAAAGCAGAATTAAAAAACAACAATATTAAAATTCATATTAAAGTAAATAAATTAAAAGAAAAGACTTTTATTTATTCATCTGTTGAAAAATATGAAAAATTAAAAAAAATAAATCCAAGAATTGAAAGTTTAAGAAAAGAGTTTAAACTTAATTTATAATTTTTTCATTAGCTCATGAACCATTCCATCAGCTAACCCAATTTTAGGAACTGTAATTTTCTCTACATTCATTTTGTCTAAAACAAATTGATATATTTTTCCTGCAGGAACTATAACATCAACTCTGTCAGGATTCAGTTTTAAATTAATCATTTTATCAAAAAAAGACATTTTTTCTAAATCACTAATTGTAGAATCAATTAACTCTAATGATAAAGGCTTTCCTAGTTTAGTTCCTGATAATTTAAAAATTTTATTAATATTTCCGCCAAGAGCGACTACTTCAATATCCCTTTTATTAGATAAATTATTCTCTATCCAATTTCCAAATTTATTCCATGTAGATTTATTTACTAAATTATTTATTAACCTAACACCACCAATTTTAAATGATTTAGAAATCAACACTTCGTTGTTTTTTATTAATGTAAGTTCTGTACTCCCGCCTCCAACATCTATAAAACAAAAAGATTTATTTATATTTGAAAATGCTGGGTTATTAGTAATTAATCTAGCTTCTTTTTTTCCACTAATTACTTCAATTTTAATATTAGCTTTTTTTTTAATTTGACTAATTATTTCATCTCTGTTGGATGAACTTCTTAAAGCGGATGTAGCAAAAGCTAGGTATTTATCTACATCATGAACTTTCATCAAAAGTTTAAAAGATTTCATAGAATCTAACAATCTAGATATNTTTTTTTTTGAAATCTCTCCACTTTTAAAAGCATCTTGACCTAATCTAATAGGAACTCTTACCAATGAGTTTTTAGTAGAAAACTGTTCTGAATTATGAATGTAAATATTTGAAATCAAAAGTCTAATAGCATTAGAACCAATGTCAATTGTAGCATATTTTATTGCTTTCTTAAATTCTTTCAATTTTATTTAAATAATAATTATATATCCTTTGCTGAGATTGCATCTTATTATTTTTGCTAATTATTGACTTGGCACTAGAGTTTACATGTCTAGCTTTCACATTATCGTTCCAATAAATATTAAAAATATCTAAAATTTCATTTTTTAAATCATCTTGTAAAATAGGACAAGTCACCTCCACTCTATTATCTAAATTTCTAGTCATCCAATCTGCTGATGAAATAAAAGTATTACAATTTCCGTTATTATTGAAAATCATAAATCTAGTATGCTCTAAAAATCTATCTACAATACTAATTACTTCAATATTCTCACTCATATTTTTATGACCCGGAATAAGACAACATATACCTCTGACTATCATTTGGATTTTTACTCCAGCTCTGCTAGCTTCGTATAAAGAACGAATTAAACTATAACTGGTTATATTATTAATTTTAATTTTTATCCATGCATCTTTACCACTTTTTGCATTGATTATTTCATTACCAATTAGTTTCTTAATTTTAGATTCTGTATTTATTGGTGATACAAATAAATTTTTAAAAATATACTTTTTGTAATTGGCATTAAAAAAATTAAAAACATTCGAAACTTCATCTAAAATTTTACTGTTAGATGTGAACAAAGTTAAATCAGTGTAAACCTTAGCTGTAGACTCGTTAAAATTACCCGTACTAATAAAACCGTATTTTTTTAAATTCCCGCCTTCTAGTCTTTCAATAAGACATATTTTACTATGAACTTTTAAATTGGGAGAACCAAAAATTAATTTTATTCCTTGAGATTGCATTTCTTTCGCATATCTAATATTTGCTGATTCATCAAATCTTGCTTGAAGTTCAATTTGAACTGTAACTTTTTTGCCATTTCTAGCAGCATTTATCAAAGCACTGGCAACTTTAGACAACTTAGATAATCTGTATATTGTTATTGAAATTTTTTTGACTTTAGGGTCAATTGAAGATTTCATTAAAAAACTAACTAAATAAGAAAACTTATGATAAGGAGTATGTATCATAAAATCTCTTTCTTTTAATTTATCAAAAGTATTATCACTGTGACTAAAACCTTTTACATTTAATGGTTGCATTGGTTTATATACCAAATTATCATCAAGATTAGGAAAACTCATATAATCTCTTCTGTTGTGATATTTACCACCTGGAATTATACTATCAGTCTCATTATTAATACCCATTTTATTAAGTAAAAAATTTAAGGTATCTAATCTTATTTTACTATCATAAACAAAACGAACAGGATCAGCACTTGATCTCTCCTTTACACTTTGAGCAATTTTATCTAAATAGCTTTTTGAGATATCATCATCAAAATCTAGTTCAGCATCTCTACTTGTTTTAACCATGTTAGCCTCAATAGATTTGGGATTAAATATTTTAAAAATATCTTTTAAATGAAATCTAATAATATCATCAATCATTATAATATTTTGTACTAAATTATCTGAGGGTAATATCACGAACCTATCTAAGTTTTTAGGAAATCGAATTATTGCATTTTGAACTTCATCATTTTCTGAAACAATTCTAATTAATAAAAAGGATAAGTTTTCTTTGAATTCTGGAAATCTTTTATTTTTATTTAAAATAATCACATCAATTGTTGGACTAATTATTTCAAAAAAATAATTACTAATAAATTGCTTTTGAATAGGCTTAACCTTTGTTTCATCAATAAAAAAAATATTATCATTTTCTAAAAGTTTTATAATATTATTTAGAGTCAGAAAACTTTTTTGTTGAAGTTCAGTTGCTTTAATAGTTATATCGTTTAATAGCTGTTTTGCTGTTATNTTCTTAAANACTTTTTTTCCACTATTAGAACTTACTGCTATCCGTTTTACAGTTGCATATCTGACTCTGTAAAATTCATCTAAATTATTTGAGAATATACCTAGAAATCTTACTCTTTCGATCAAAGGAACTGTAGAGTCATCGGCTTCTTGTAAAACTCTTTCATTGAATTCAAGCCAACTAATTTCTCTATTAATAAATAAATTTTGTGATGATTTCATTTAAAGTTTTTGGGAAAATAGTAATTACATTTTCCTGAATTTATATTCTTCCACAAAGATACATCAAATTCAAAAATTAAAATTCCACAAGTTGGAACATGCATTCCATTGATGTTTGAGAATTTTGAAAAAAAATTATTACAGCTATTGTTATGAGAGAAAATCATAACTGATTTTAATTCATTAGTTAAGTTTTTAATAAAATTTTCAAGCTTGTTTCCTTGAAAATCGTAAAGCTCAGAATCTATCTTAAAGTTATTTACATTAAGTTTCTTGATGTTATTTAAAAAAACTTGAGCAGTTTGAACAGTTCTAATAGCTGGACTTGAAAAGATAGTTTCAACATTAATATTTAAGTTGTTGAAGATACCTGACATAATTTGAGCATCCGAGTATCCAGTATTAGAAAGTGGACGCTTCAAGTCTGACACATTATATTCCCATGAAGATTTTGCATGTCTGATTAAAATGATTCTTTTCAAGGAGATAATCTCTTAAAATTCCATTTTTTTGATTCATTAGAAAAAATAATTCTGTCATGTAAACGATTATCTCTTCCTTGCCAAAATTCAATAGACTTTGGAACAACATTATATCCTCCCCAATTTAAAGGCTTAGCCATTGTTTCACTATTAATGATAAAATTATTTAATTTGTCATCAATATATTTTCTTGAGGGAATTACTTCACTTTGATTTGAAATAATAGCACCTATTCTACTACTTTCAGGTCTAGAATTGAAATATTCCATAGAATCATGTTCACTGATTTTATGAGTTTTACCTTGAATAATAACTTGTCTTTCCATTGAAGGCCAATAAAACGATAAACATACCTTTGAATTAATTGAAATATTTTTACCTTTTCTACTGTTGTAATTAGTAAAGAAAACAAAACCTGACTCTGAAAATCTTTTTAATAACACAATTCTAGTTAATGGTGAGAAATCAGAACTCACAGTTGATAAAGACATTGCATTTGGTTCGATTTCAGTTCCAAATTTTTCAATCTCATCGAACCATTTAGAAAATAAATCAAAAGGATTATCAGGTAAATCATTTTCATTTAATTCACCTTTAAGGTACTTGTCTCTATATCCACTTAAATCTTTTAACATATTCTAAATTAATGTTTATTATTAAAAAATAAAACTCTTATTCTCAATTGCTAGTTCACAATTTTCAAAAACAGTTTTAGCCTCATTTAGAAACAAATCTAAATCATTATATCTAGATGAAAAATGACCTAAGATAAGTTTTTTGACATTTGAATTCTTTGCTATAATTGCAGCTTGCTCAGCGGTAGAATGAAAAGTTTTGACAGCAAAATTTTCATCTTTTTTCAGAAATGTAGATTCATGATATAATAAATCACATTCACTGATTTGTTCTGTAATTTTTAAATTAAAAAGAGTATCACTACAAAATGCATAAATAATATCAGGTTTTAAAGGCTCAACTAATTTGGTGTTTTTTATAATTTCCCCTTTCGAAGTCACTCCATCTTTTCCTAATTTAATACCTGAAAATTGAGTTTTATCAATTCCCAAATCAATAGCTTTCTTCACAATTAATTTGTGACTAGTTGTTTTTTTTCTAAATAAAAATCCATTTGTGTAGATTCCATGATAGAGTGGAATTGTTGATACTATAAAATTATTTTTGTTAAGTATATCTTGTGATTTTATACTATTTAGTTCTATAAAGTTTAATTTATAATTAGTCCAAGTTTTACCAACTTTCATCAATGAAGTAATTATTTCCTTAATTCCCTTAGGACCAAAAATATTTAAAGGTTTTTCTCTTCCCAATAAGTTAAAAGTTAAAATTAGACCCGGAAGTCCAAAATAATGATCTCCGTGTAAATGAGAAATAAAAATATCTTCAATTGAATTGAATTTAATTTTATTTTTTCTCAATTGAAGTTGAGTTCCTTCACCACAATCAATAAGAAATGATTTTCCATTGTGTTCTAAAACTTGAGAAGTTGTAAAACCTTTAAAAGATGGGTAAGCCGAAAAACTACCTAATATTGTTAATTTCATAACAAACCTAAATCTCTTTCAATCTCTTCAATTTCAATTATATCTATTGCTTCTTGCAAAGATGGAACTACATTGATATTTAAATTATAATACTCAGATTTAAAATCTGAATTAACAATTACAAAAGATTTTTTATTGTTTTGAGATTCAATAAATAAGTAATTCAAGTCTTCTGAAAATTTCTCAATACTTAGGGCATTAAAATCAATAATAATATTCTTTAATTTAATTTCTTTTTTTAATTCAACTATAGAATTAAAAAACTTATTTTCATTACTTATATTAAATAATAAAGTATTTATAGATTTTGACAAATTCATGTTATTTAAGCTTAGCAGCTAAAAGATACATTATAGCCATTCGTATAGCAACTCCATTTTCAACTTGATCTAAAATTATTGCTTGATCAGAATCTGCAACTTCACTAGTAATTTCTACCCCTCTATTTATTGGGCCAGGATGCATTACTATTATTTTTTTATTTATAGAATTTAATAAAGGCATTGTTAAACCATATTGTTGAACATACTCTCTGACAGAGGGAAAATAGGATTCAGACATTCTTTCATTTTGAATTCTTAACATATTTACAGCATCAGATTTTTTTAAAGCTTTTCTAAAATCTGTTTCAACATTAACATTTAATGATTCAATACTTTTTGGAATAAGAGATTTTGGACCGCAGACAGTAACGTTAGCTCCAAGTTTTTGATAGGTAAAAATATTAGATAATGCCACTCTTGAATGCATAATATCTCCAACAATTAGGATGTTTTTATTTTTTAAATCACCAATTTTTTCAATTAAAGAGTAAGCATCTAATAACGCTTGAGTAGGGTGTTCATGAGTACCATCACCAGCGTTAATTATACATGAATCAACGTTCTTCGAAAGGAATACACTTGCTCCTGGGCTAGGATGACGCATAACAATCATGTCAACTTTCATTGAAAGAATATTATTTACTGTATCAATTAATGTTTCACCTTTAGAAATTGAAGAACCAGAGGAAGAAAAATTAACTACATCAGCAGACAATCTCTTTTGAGCTAATTCAAATGAAAGTTTAGTTCTTGTACTATTTTCAAAAAACAAATTAGCGATTGTTACATCTCTTAAAGATGGAACTTTTTTGATTTTTCTATTTATAACTTCTTTAAAGTTATCTGATGTTTTAAATATTAAATTTAAATCATTTTTGTTCAGATATTTAATTCCTAATAAGTTATCGACGCTTAAATTACTCATTTTTTGTTTTTATATAAATAAACAGAATCCTCACCCTCATTTTCACTCCAATTAACAATTACCTTTTCATTTAACCTAGAATCAACTTGAGTACCACAATAGTCAGGTTGAATTGGTAATTCTCTTGAAAACCTTCTGTCAATTAGCGTTAATAATTGAACTCCTTTTGGTCTTCCAAATGACTGAATAGCATTTAAAGCAGCTCTAATACTTCTCCCAGTAAACAAAACATCATCAACTAACACAACTGTCTTATTCTCAATTGAAAAGTCAATTTCAGTAGCACTAGCTTTAAGAACTTTTTCAGATCTTCTAAAATCATCTCTAAAAAAAGTTATATCTAAATTACCAAGTTTTAAATTGTTGTTTTTTTCGTATCTATTTATGAGCTCCAAAATTCTTTTTGCCAAAAGACCACCTCTGGGTTGGATTGCAATTATTACAGTGTCATTAAATAAATTATGATCTTCAATTAACTGGAAAGACAACCTGTGTAGTATGGTTGAAATTTCATTAGCGTTGAGTATTTTTTTTGGCTTCATAACGCTTATATTATTACCAAAATTAGTGATTTTTTTTTACTGTGTAATTTATCATATTTAAAAAGAACTAAATAATCCCATTTAAAGCATCAGATCATTTTAAGTTTTTCAGCAATTTTCTTGTAAGTACCGTCATTTAATTTAGATCTAATTTTAGAAAATGCAGAAAGTGTTTCATTTACATCGTCTATATTATGAGAAGTTGTAGGTATCAATCTTAATAGAATAAACCCTTTGGGAATAACAGGATAAACAACAATTGAGCAAAAAATAAAATATTTTTCTCTTAACTCTTTTACCATAACAAAAGCTTCATGAATATCTCCTTTTAAAAAAACGGGAGTTACGCAGCTTTGTGTTTTTCCTAAATCAAAGTTTTGATCTTTTAATCCACTTTGAAGTGCTCTTACATTATCCCATAATTTAGATCTTAATTCAGGCATAGTTTTTAACATTTCGAGTCTCTTCAATATTCCTGCTACAAGTTGCATTTGCAAAGACTTTGCGAATACTTGTGACCTCATATTGTATTTTAAATAATCAATAATCATTTTATCAGCAGCGATGAATGCACCTGTACTCGCCATTGATTTTGCAAAAGTCGCAAAATAAACGTCAATCTGATCTTGTACACCTTGTTCCTCTCCTGCTCCAGCTCCTGTTTCCCCTAAGGTTCCAAAACCGTGCGCGTCATCGACTAATAGTCTAAATTTATATTTATTTTTTAAAGCTGTGATCTCTTTTATCTTTCCTTGCTCTCCTCTCATTCCAAAAACTCCTTCAGAAATAACTAAAATACCACCACCGGTTTTTTCTGCAATTTTGGTAGCTCTTTCTAAATTAATTATTAAACTATCAATATCGTTATGCTTAAATGTAAACCTCTTTCCAACATGCAGTCTTACTCCATCAACTATACATGCATGACAATCCATGTCATAAACAATTACATCATTTTTAGAAACTAATGAATCTACTGTAGATAAAATTCCTTGATAACCGAAATTAAGAACATATGCTTTTTCTTTATTAACGAAATCAGCTAATTCAATTTCAAGTTTTTCATGTAAATGAGTATGCCCAGACATAAGTCTAGCTCCCATTGGGTAAGCTGATCCATATTGCTTAGCAGCTTCAGCATCAAATTCTCTTATTTCAGGGTGGTTAGCAAGTCCTAAATAATCATTAACACTCCATGTGATAACTTTCTTTCCGTTAAAACTCATTCTATTACTAATAGGACCTTCCAATTTAGGAAAAGCAAAATAACCTTCAGCTACTTTTGCGTATTGTCCTAAAGGTCCCTTGTTTGAAATTATTTTGTCAAATAAATCGTTCATTTTTTATTTGTAAAGTATTAAACAAAAATAACACTTATTTTATGTATTCAATAGGTTTTTCTAATTGAGTTTTTTCTGAGTCAAAGAATCCTTGATCAGACATCCATTTATCATTATAAATTTTACTCATGTATCTTGAACCGTGATCGCAAAAAATCATTACAACAACACTGTCTTTATTAAAAACATTGTTTTTTGAAAGCTGCTTAACCGCCTGCATGGCAGCTCCAGATGTGTATCCAACAAACATACCTTCTTTAAATGCTATTTCTCTTGATGAATGAGCACTTTGTTCGTCATTTACTTTTTCGAAAAAATCTATAATATCAAAATCAGTAGTAGTTGGTATTAAATTTTTACCAAGCCCCTCAATTCTGTAAGGATAAATTTCATCCTCATCAAACTCTTTAGTTTCATGATATTTTTTTAAGACTGAACCGTATGCATCAACTCCAATAATTTTTATATCTGGATTTTTAGATTTTAGAAACTGACCTATTCCAGAAATTGTTCCACCTGTACCACTACTTGCTACTAAATGAGTTATTTGACCATTAGTTTGACCCCATATCTCAGGGCCTGTAGAGTTAAAATGAGCTTCTGTGTTTAATTTATTGAAATACTGATTTATATAAAAAGAACCTTTAATTTCTTCATGTAATCTTTTTGCTACCTGATAATAAGATCTTTTATCGTCTGCACTTACATGTGCCGGACAAACATAAACTTTAGCTCCCATAGATTTTAACATGTCTATTTTGTCAGGAGAAGATTTTGATGATACTGCCAATATACAATTGTAACCTTTAATTATACTTACCATTGACAAACTAAAACCTGTATTTCCAGATGTTGTTTCAATAATTGTTGACCCTGGTTTTAGTAAACCCTTTTTTTCAGCAGTCTCAATTATATGAAGTGCAATTCTATCTTTATTAGAATGACCAGGATTAAATGCTTCTACTTTGGCATAAAAATCGCCAGGAATNTCTTCGACAATTTTATTTAGTTTGACAAGAGGNGTNTTACCTATTAACTCAAGAACATTATTAAAAGCTTNAACTTTTTTACTCATAAATTGCTTTTGGTAGCATTTAAGCACACAAATTACTTAAAAAAAGCATTCAGAACCAAATTATACTAATCATAAATATTTTCAAGATCTAATATAAATGCATATTCTTTAGCTAAATCTTTTATGGCTTCAAATCTTCCAGATGAACCTCCGTGACCTGTTTCCATGTTAGTATTTAAAAATAAATAATTTTTATCAAGCTTATAATCTCTAAGTTTTGCCACCCATTTTGCTGGTTCCCAATATTGGACTTGTGAATCATGAAGACCTGTTGTTACAAGTAAATTAGGATAATTTACTTTTGACACATTATCATATGGAGAATATGACATCATATAATTATAATATTGTTTTTGGTTTGGATTTCCCCACTCATCATATTCACTAGTTGTTAACGGAATAGTTTCATCGAGCATAGTAGTAATGACATCAACAAAAGGGACAGCAGCAATTACTCCATTGTAAAGTTCAGGTGCTATATTTAATACTGCACCCATAAGTAATCCGCCAGCTGAACCACCATAAGCATAACAATGTTTGGATGATGTATATCCCTTTGAAATCAAAAATTTTGTAGTATCTACAAAATCGTTGAAGGAATTTTTTTTGTTTAATAGTTTTCCCTGCTCGTACCAATCTCTACCTAAATATTCACTTCCTCTGACATGAGCAATTGCATATATAAATCCTCTGTCCAATAAACTTAATCTACTAATTGAAAAAGAGGGGTCAATTGTATTTCCATATGATCCGTAACCATATAGTAAAAGTGGATTAGAACCATCTTTTTTAATTCCTTTTTTATAAATTAATGAAATAGGAATTTGATTTCCATCTTTGGAATCAGCCCAAATTCTTTCTGTAACATAATTATTTTTATTAAATTTTTTGTCTAAAACCTCGTGTTGTTTTAAAATAATCTTTTCTTTAGTTGTCATATCAAATTCAACAACAGAATAAGGTTCGTTTAAAGAATTGTAAGCATATCTTAACTTTTTTGAATCAAAATCTAAGTTTGTTGTGGTATTAGCACTGAAAGTTTCATTGTCAAAATTTAAAAAATAATTTTCTGAGTCATCCCATTTTTTAATATTAATTCTGTTTAATCCATTAACTCTTTCACTAACTACTAAATGATCTTTAAAAATATCAATTCCCTCTATTAAAATATTTTTTCTATGTTCAATTACATCAGTCCAATTTTCACTTGACGTTTTATTGATTTCGGTTTTCATTAACTTATAATTATAAGCATTGTCTTTATTTGTAATAATAAAAAAATGATCATCATAATGATTAATACTATATTCAACACCTCTTTTTCTCTTATTAAAAAGCTTAAAATCTTTATTTATACTGTCAGCAGGTAAAAATTGAAATTCAGATGTTAAAGTACTGTATGATGAAATGATAATATATTTTTTAGATTTTGATTTAGATACGTTCGTGTAAAAAGTCTCATCATTCTCAAAATAAATTAATTCATCATTTTCATAGTCAGTACCTAATTTATGTTTAAAAATTTTATCATTTCTAAGTGTATTAACATCTCTATTTGTATAAAAAAGTGTAGAATTATCGTTTGCCCAAGCAAAACTTCCAGATGAATTTATTATTTTGTCATTATAAATTTCTCCAGTCTCTAAATTTTTAAATTGAATTGTATATAATCTTCTAGATACAGTGTCGATACTATATGCAACTATNTTATTATCAGGACTAATTTGAAAATTTGATAAATTAAAATAATCGTGTTTTTCAGCTAATTCATTACAATTAAATAAAATCTCTTCTTTATTACTAAGAGAATCTTTATACCTAGTGTAGATAGGATAGCCTAAACCTTCTTCATATTTGGTTTTATACCAGTATCCATTTAAAAAATAAGGAACTGATTCATCATCCTCTTTTATTTTATTTTTAATTTCGTTAAATAATTTATCTTGTAAATCTAGTGTGTGTGAAGTCATCTTCTCATAATAGTCATTCTCTCTTTCTAAGTAATCTATAACTTCGGGATTATCTCTTTCCTTCAACCAGTAATAATCGTCAATTCTAATGTCGTTAAATTTTTTAAATGAAACTGGTATTTTTTCTGCTTTTGGGGGGATAATTGAGTTCTTCAAATTCGGTTTAATTTCATTGTTACAAGAAAATACAAACATAATGCTTACAAATAAAAAAATTGAATTTTTAATCATATTTTATATTTGAAGATTAGTTATAGTCTCCATAAATTTCAGGTGCATTTCATTATTATAATCTTTGTGAGTAACAATCCTTAATTTATTATCTCCCATTGATATTAATTTAACACCACAATCTAACATNTTTTTTAAAAAAATATTTGAATCATAATTTGATTTTAATTGAAAAATTAAAATATTTGTCTCTACTTCCTCAACTTTTTTAATGTAATTTTTTTTAGAAAGAAGTTTTTCAATTTCTAATGCTTTTAAATGATCTTCTTTTAATCTTTCAATATTATTATTTAATGCATAAATTCCACAGGCAGCCAAATACCCAGCTTGCCTCATTCCACCTCCTAACACTTTTCTTACTCTTATGGCTTTGTTNATAAATTCACTAGAACCAATTAAAACAGAACCTACTGGACAACCNAGNCCTTTGCTTAAACAAATAGAGATTGAATCAAATATATTTCCATATTGAGTTGGTTCAGTATTTGTTTTGACCATTGCATTCCAAATCCTTGCTCCGTCGAGGTGATATGACAAATTATGATCTAGACAAGTTTCCTTAATCTTAATTAATTCATTAATATCCCAGCATGCTCCACCTCCTTTATTAGTTGTATTTTCAACGCATACTAATGAGGTTTTAGGGCTATGATAAAAATCTGGTGGATTAATAGAATTTATGACTTGTTCATTTGTAAACATCCCCCTATGTCCGTCTATAAGTTTGCATGATACGCCACTATTAAAACTTACACCTCCCCCTTCGTAGTTGTAAACATGTGCATATTTATCACATATTAATTGATCTCCAGGCTCGGTATGAATTTTTATAGCAGTCTGATTAGCCATAGTACCTGATGGGAAAAATAATGCTGACTCTTTTCCAAACATTTCAGCTAACATATTTTCTAATTCATTTACCGTTGGATCTTCCTTAAAAACATCATCCCCAACATTAGAACTCATCATGAAATCTAACATGTTTTTACAAGGCCTTGTAACTGTATCACTAATTAAATTTATTTCCATACTATTTATAATTAAAATTACAAGATTCTGTACCTATTGGAGATCCATCAGGAATTTTTTTTGAAAGTTTTCCGTTATATTTTTCTGGATTATTATTAAAATCATTAATTAGTAAATGGTAATCCTCATTGAAAGATTTAAAGTTATTATAGTGGTTATTTTT
>JGI26117J46588_1000162_pt1 | contig 13994 bp, 26 predicted proteins | sample AOAMet_48_BLW_10_2_FD_46588 | JGI IMG/M metagenome (IMG submission 46588)
TAGCTTCTTTCTTTGGCGCTGCTGCTTTAGCTTCTTTCTTTGGCGCTGCTGCTTTAGCTTCTTTCTTTGGCGCTGCTGCTTTAGCTTCTTTCTTTGGCGCTTCTACTACAACTTCTTCTTCACCTTCAAAGTCAACTAGCTGAACTAAAGCCATTGGCGCTTTATCACCGGTACGAAAACCTGCCTTCAAAATGCGGACATAACCACCGGGACGGTCCTTATAAAAAGGCCCCAATTGCGTAAATAACTTAGCAACCATTGCATCATCTCTTAGCTTTGAGAAAATATGACGGCGGTTTGCAACACTGTCTGCCTTTGCTCTTGTAATTAAAGGCTCAATTACTCTTCTAAGCTCTTTAGCTTTTGGCAATGTTGTTTTGATTGTTTCATGCAATATCAAAGAATTAGCCATATTTTTAAACATAGCTTTCCTGTGCGATGAATTTCTATTTAGTTGTCTTCCTGACTTTCTGTGTCTCATTGTTTGTCCTTATTCACTCATTAAGTCAACTGGTGGCCAGTTTTCAATTTCAGTACCTAGCTCTAAGTTCTTTTCAGTTAAAACTTCTTTAATTTCATTAAGCGACTTACGGCCTAAGTTAGGTGTTCTCAATAAGTCTTGCTCTGATTTTTGAATTAAATCACCAATGTAATAGATTTGCTCTGCCTTTAAGCAGTTTGCAGAACGAACTGTCAACTCTAACTCATCAACTGCAGACAAATACATCGGTGGGAAATCATCTGATGTTGGTTGAGGCTCTTCTTCAATAACTGGCTCAAGCTCAACAAATGATGACAATTGATCTTGCAAAATAGTAGCAGCTCTTTTAACTGCTTCTTCTGCATCAACAGAACCATTAGTCTCGATAACAATGTTAAGTCTGTCAAGGTTAACTTTTTGCTCAACCCTGGCCGCTTCAACAGTAAAACTAACTCTTTTGATTGGAGAAAAACTAGCATCCAACTGAATACTGCCGATCGTTTCAGAGTCAACATTCCTTGCAACTGCGACGTCATAGCCAACACCAGTACCGACTCCAAGAGTCATTCTGATTTTTCCACCTTCATTAACCGTTGCAATCACTTTTTCAGGGTTAAATACTGAAACGTCAGTTCCATTTGCCTCAATGTCAGCAACAGTTAGCTCGCATGGACCTTCTTTCTCAATGATTACTGTAGCGCTCTCACTTGCATTAAGACCGATTGATGCTTCTTTTAAGTTAAGAAGGATATCTAGAACATCTTCCTGCACGCCTTCAATTGTTGAAAACTCATGCATAACACCATCAATAGCAACTTCTGTAATAGCAGAGCCAACCATTGAGGACAATAAAGTTCTTCTTATTGAGTTTCCTAATGTATGGCCAAATCCACGCTCAAAAGGTTCTAGAACAACACGATATTCATTCTTAGATAATTCAACAGAATCGACTAGTTTTGGTTTTAAAAAATCTCTTGCACTTCCTTGCATATTTAATTCCTATTTAGAATATAGTTCAACGATTAATTGCTCTGAAATATCAGAAGATAATTCATCACGTGCTGGCACGCTCTTGAAGACACCCTTTAGTGCTTTGTTATCAACATCTACCCATTCAGCTAATCCACTTTGGCCAGAAATCTCAACAGCGAGTTGGATACGGCTTTGTTTTTTTGCTTTTTCTCTTACAGCGATTTCATCATTTGCGCTGACCTGGTAAGAAGGTATATTTACAACTTTTCCATTCACTACAATAGACTTATGAGAAACCAATTGCCTTGCTTCGGCTCGCGTTGAAGCGAAACCCATTCTGTAGACAACGTTATCAAGGCGACACTCTAGAAGCGACAAAAGGTTTTCACCAGTTGGCCCTTTCTTTGAGCTTGCTTTTTTATAGTAGAGACTAAATTGCTTCTCAAGAACACCATAAATACGTCTAACTTTCTGCTTTTCTCTTAGCTGAAGACCGTATTCACTTCCCTTTTGGCGACGTGCATTTGCACCATGAACACCAGGGAGCTGTGTTAGTTTGCATTTAGAGTCAATCGATCTAATGCCACTCTTAAGTTCTAAGTCAACACCCTCACGGCGTGCTAATTTACATGTAGGACCTGTATATCTTGCCATAATTTATCCTTATACTCTACGTTTCTTCGAGGACGGCAACCGTTATGAGGTATTGGCGTCACATCTGTTATTGATTGAATTTTTAAACCCTGTGCATTAAGGCCACGAATCGCAGAATCACGGCCTGGACCTGGACCCTTTACTCTAACTTCAAGATTCTTCATGCCAAAAGCTTGAGCTTTTTCACCACAATTACCTGCTGCTACTTGAGCTGCAAAAGGTGTTGACTTTCTTGAACCTCTGAAACCAGCTCCGCCAGAAGTTGCCCAACAAAGGGTATTTCCGTGACGGTCAGTAATCATCACAATGGTATTATTAAAAGTCGCATGAATATGCGCAATACCGTCTGAGACGATCTTCTTTGATTTCTTCTTAGATGCTTGCTCTTTTGCCATAGTATCTTGTGCCTATATTATTTAATTAAACGACGCGGACCCTTTCGAGTTCTTGCGTTTGTTTTAGTTCTTTGTCCACGTAGAGGTAATCCCTTTCTGTGACGAATTCCGCGATAACAACCTAAATCTCTAAGGCGTTTGATGCTCATGGCAACTTCACGTCTCAAGTCTCCTTCAACTTCATACTGAGCGACTGCTGTACGAATCGACTCTAACTGATCTTCAGTCAAAGCTGATACCTTCGTACTTGGGTCTAACTTTAATGCTTCACATATTTGCTTTGATCTCGTTTCACCAATACCAAAAATGGATTGTAAGCCAATCACAATATGCTTATTTGTTGGAATGTTTATTCCTGCAATACGTGCCATATACTTTACCTATACCTCAAATAAATAATATTTTTGAGTGGTCATTCCACTCAAAATTTTAAAGTTGAAAAATCGTGCAATTTTACTTTGTAAATTCAGCTCTGTCAATGTAATCAGCCCTGTCTTTGCTTATGACGTGGCTCTTTACAGATAACACGAATGACTCCGTGCCTCTTAATAATTTTGCAATCTTTACAAATTTTTTTAACTGATGCTCTTACTTTCATAACTTACCCTTACTTTAAATTAGCTTTACGCATTAAGCCATCATATTGATTCGACATCATATGAGATTGCGCTTGAGCTATAAAATCCATTACAACAACAACAATAATCAGAAGACTCGTGCCGCCAAAGTAGAAAGGCACATTCCAATATAAAATTAAAAACTCAGGCAGTAAACACACCGCTGTAATATAGATAGCACCGACCGCTGTCAATCTTGAAGTAACGGCATCGATGTAATCAGCCGAATGCTGTCCTGGTCTAATACCTGGTATAAATCCACCCGATTTACGTAAATTATCTGCCGTATCTTTTGCGTTAAATGTAAGCGCAGTATAGAAGAACGTAAAGAAGACAATAGCAGCACCATAAAACAGAATATATAAAGGCTGTCCTGGTGAAATGCTAGATGTAATATCTGCTAACCAACCCATTCCCTCTGACTGAGAAAACCAACCACCAAGGGTTGCCGGAAAAAGAATGATGCTTGATGCAAAGATTGGCGGAATAACGCCTGCCATGTTAATTTTGAGAGGCAAATATGAAGTTTGACCACCAACCATCTTTCTGCCTTGTTGTCTTTTGGCATAGTTGACGGCAATTCGTCTTTGACCACGCTCCATAAAGACTACAAAAGCCATGACAAGAACAACCATCGCAAGCATCAGAACAACTGTAAATACGCTCAACTCTCCAGTACCAACCATGCTCAGCGTGTTACCGAATGAAGCTGGCAAACCAGCCACAATACCTGCAAAGATAATCATTGAAATTCCATTACCAATACCTTTTTCACTAATTTGCTCACCAAGCCACATCAAGAACAAGGTTCCAGTTGTGAGTGTCACTACTGTTACAAAACTAAACGTTAGTCCAGGATTTGTAACCAATGCAACACCACCACCTGACTGAGACTGAAGTGCAATCGAGACACCATAAGACTGGAAAACAGCCAAAAATACAGTTCCCATACGAGTGTACTGAGTGATTACTCTTCTGCCACGTTCTCCCTCTTTCTTAAGCTGTTCGAATCTAGGAACAACTGAAGTCATTAGGTTCATAATAATCGAAGAGGAGATGTAAGGCATAATTCCTAAGGTGAATATAGAGAGCCTCTCTAATGCACCGCCAGAGAACATGTTCATCATTCCTAGAATACCCGTCCTGTTATCTTCAACCAGAGACGCAAGGGCAGTTTGCGAGATGAAAGGAATCACAATATGTGTTCCTAATCTGAAAACTATTAGAGCACCGACTAGATAGAGGATGCGTTTTAGTAGATCTTCGCTCATCAATTACTCGCTTATCGTTCCTTTCGCAGCTTCAATTGCTGCTCTAGCACCCTTCGTTGGCTTAATTCCAACCAAGTTGATTGCTCTGTTAATTTCGCCTGAAAGCATGACCTTGACTCTTAAAATATTTTTAGTAACAAGGTTATGTTTTTTAAGGACGTCAATATTAATATCAGTTTCCGTTAGCTTATCGAGTTGTGACAAGGTAACCTGAGAAGTAATGATAGATACTCTTGAACTAAAACCAACCTTAGGTAATCTTCTTTGAAGGGGCATTTGACCACCCTCAAAACCAATCTTAGTAAATCCACCTGAACGAGATTTTTGTCCTTTGTGACCTCTACCAGAGGTTTTACCCATGCCAGAACCCATACCTCTACCGACACGCTTTCTGTTAGTTTTTTCACCCAATGCAGGCTTTAATGTATTTAAATTCATTCTTTAACCCTCAACTTTTAGTAGGTAAGAAACCTTATTAATCATGCCTCTTACTTCTGGCGTATCTTCAAGAACCACCGTATGGTTAATTCTTTTTAAACCCAGGCCAGTAACCGTTGCACGATGCTTTGGTAATCGACCATAGAAACTTTTAACCAAAGTAACACTAACTGTTGGCTTTTTAGATACAGCCTTTTTTTCAGGTGCTTTCTTTGTCTCAGCTGGCTTAGTAGCCTCAGCCTTAGGAGCTGCTGCTTTCTTAGGAGCTGCTGCTTTCTTAGGAGCTGCTGCTTTCTTAGGAGCTGCTGCTTTCTTAGGAGCTGCTGCTTTCTTAGGAGCTGCTGCTTTCTTTTCTACCTTTTCCTCAGCCATCAGACTTCTCCAGTAATTTGTTCAACAGTTTTGCCGCGCTTTGCAGCAACGATCTGTGGTGATGACATTTTAGTAAGACCTTCAACTGTAGCTCTGACAACACTAATAGGATTTCGAGTTCCATTNCATTTTGCTAATATATTGTGAACACCGACTGCCTCTAAAACACTTCTCATTGGACCACCAGCAATTACGCCAGTACCTTCAGATGCAGGCTGTAAATAAACCTTAGCAGCGCCAACCGATGAAGTAATAGGGTAGTGAAGCGTACCATTAACTAGTGGGACTGGCTTCATTGCTCTTTTTGCCTTGTCCATTGCTTTTTGAATAGCTAAAGGAACCTCTCGCGCTTTACCGGTACCATAACCAACCTTGCCGTTACCGTCACCGACAACAACTAAAGCTGAAAAGCCAAAAATTCTACCGCCCTTAACAACTTTAACGACGCGTCGAATGTTTACCAGCTTTTCGATAAATTCACTTTCTTCTTTGTAATTATTTCTTTTATTTTCAGCCATTCTCTAAACCTTAAGTTCTCTTAATTAAAAATCTAATCCGCCTTCCCTTGCTGCATCAGCAAGTGCTTTCACGCGACCGTGGTATTTGAAACCTGAACGATCAAATGCGACCTTAGAAACTTTAGCTTTTTTAGCAGCTTTTGCTATTAAATCTCCGACCTTAGATGCCGCATCCACATTACCGCCATTTTTCATCTTGGACGAAACGCTTGATGCAGAAGCTAATGTCTTCGTTCCACAACTACTGATAATTTGCGCATAAATATGCTGCGAAGATTTATAAACGCACAAACGCTCTAGATCTCTTTCAGCNTGTTTAGCTCTAAATTTTGTTGCTCTTCTTATGCGAGCATCTTTTTTTGATAATTTCATTTAACTACCTTCTATCAATTATTTTTTCTTAGCAGCTTTGCGAACAACCTGCTCATCTGAATAACGAACACCCTTACCTTTGTATGGCTCTGGTGGACGAAATGCTCTTATTTCTGCAGCAGCTTGACCCACTTTCTGCTTATCAATTCCTTTCACAACGACTTCAGTTTGCGTAGGCGTCTCAACAGAGATTCCTTCTGGTAACTGATAATTAACGGGATGCGAAAAACCAAGAGTCAAGTTCAAAACTTTACCTTGCGCTTTNGCACGATAACCAACTCCAATTAAAGTGAGTTTTTTCTCCCAACCATCTGTAACACCTTTGATCAAGTTAGCTGTATTTGCTCTCACTGTTCCCGCTTGAGCCCATGCACTTTTTTCTAATTTTTTACTGACCTGGTTTGGCTCAAAAGTTAGCACATTATCATTATTAGATACTTGAACGAGAGAATTGACATGCATTGTCATTTCACCAAGCTTCCCTTTAACGGACATTACACCATCAGCATGAGTAATATTCACGCCTTCTGGGATTGTAATTGGTGCTTTTGCAATTCTAGACATTATTAATCTCCAATATTATGAAACGCTACACAAGACTTCACCACCAATATTTTGAGCTTTGGCAGCTTGGCCTGTCATAACACCTTTAGGGGTAGAAACAATGACAATACCAAGTCCATTCATAATGCTTGGCATATCATCTTTACTCGCATAGTGTCTTAAGCTTGGCTTTGAAATTCTATCAAGCGTCTCGATAACCGGCTGGTTATCAAAGTACTTCAACTTGATGACTAAAGTTTTGTTAGCCGCCTTATCACCCTCAATTGCAAAAGAAGTAATGTAACCTTCGTCCTGCATAACGCTCGCAATGGCAGACTTTAAATTTGAAGCCGGGATGCTTACTTGCTCTTTATTTACTGATTGTGCGTTTCTAATTCTAGTCAACATATCAGCTATTGGATCAGACATACTCATATTAACCTCCTACCAGCTAGCTTTAGATAAACCAGGAACTTCACCATTCATGGTGCGCTCTCTGAGTTGTGATTTGGCTAAACCAAACTTTCTATAAAAACCATGTGGACGCCCAGATAGACCGCAACGATTACGTTGACGAACTGGAGAAGCATCTCTAGGAAGGGATTGTAATTTGATCACTGCCTGAAAACGATCTTCATCAGAAGTATGAATACTCTTGATTATCTTTTTTAATTCAAGACGTTTCTCTTTATATTTTTCGACCAACTTAGCTCGCTTTACATCTCTATGTATCATAGACTTTTTAGCCATTATTTCCTCCTTTAAATGGGAAATTAAACATCGCCAATAGTTTCTTAGCATCTTCATCATTTTGCGCATTCGTAGTAATAGCTATATCCATTCCGCGCACTTTTGTTACCTTTTCAAACTCAATTTCAGGAAATACGATCTGCTCTGTAATTCCCATGTTGTAGTTACCGCGACCATCAAAAGACTTATCATTTAGACCACGGAAATCTCTAATACGAGGTATAGCAACATTAACTAAGCGATCTAGAAATTCATACATTCTCTCTTTTCTTAGTGTCACTTTACATCCAATTGCGTTGCCTTCTCTTAACTTGAAACTTGCTACTGATTTTCTAGCAAGNCAAGTGACAGGCTTTTGTGAAGAAATCAAACCTAACTCTTCCAGTGCACTCTCTAATACTTTCTTATCTCCTAATGCACTTCCTAGTCCCATATTGATTGTAATTTTTTCAATCTTGGGAACTGACATTGAATTAGAAACACCTAACTCCTTCTTAAGTTTAGGAAGAATTTCTTTTTTATATTGTTCTTGTAATCTAGACACTTGTCACCTATTTATTTGTTATATCAAATTACGGCTTCGCCGCTTGATTTAAAAAATCTCTCTTTAACGCCTTTATCATTAACCCTAACACCAATGCGATCTGCTTTTTTGGTTGTTGGGTTGTAGATTGCAACGTTTGAAATACTCAAAGGCATTTCTTTCTCTTCGATCCCACCCTGGATACCTTCTTGAGGGTTAGCACGAACATGTTTTTTTGCTAAATTAAAACCTTCAACAATAACTTTTGGTCCTAGGACTTTTGTCACTGTCCCAATAGATCCTTTATCTTTTCCAGCAATAACTATAACTTCATCATTTTGTTTAATTTTCATCATCACAAAACCTCTGGTGCAAGTGAAACAATTTTCATAAACTGAGCGCCTCTTAATTCTCGCGTAACAGGGCCAAATATACGAGTACCGATTGGCTCTAATTTTGGATTAAGCAGAACAACTGCGTTGCTATCAAAACGAATACGCGATCCATCTTTACGGCGAACACCTTGAGCAGTTCTAACGACTACTGCATCATAGACATCACCCTTCTTCACTTTGCCGCGAGGCGAAGCTTCTTTGATGCTGACCTTAATGACGTCACCTATATTTGCATAGCGGCGCTTTGAACCACCCAATACTTTAATACACATAGCTTTAACACCACCACTGTTATCAGCTATATTTAATCTTGTTTGCATTTGAATCATATTCTTTCTCTCTTTAGCGCGACTATTTAATCAATACTCACTGATTTTTCAACAACTTCTACCAAGGCCCAGTTCTTTGTTTTTGAGAACGGCTTTGATTCAGAAACTCTAACGACATCACCAAGACCACACTCATTCTTTTCATCATGNGCATGNACTTTAGTNCTNCGTTTAATATACTTTTTNTAAATTGGATGACGCACCTTACGCTCAACTAAAACAGCGATTGTTTTGTCGCGACTATTACTTACAACNTTTCCTGTAAGAATTCTTTCTACTGCATTAGTTTCACTCATGAGCTTTTCTCGTTAATAATTGTTTTAATTTGGGCAATCGCTTTTTTTGTTTTGCTAAGCTTTGATAAATCAGTTAACTGAGAAGTGCTTTTTTGCATACGAAGTTCGAAGTGCTCCTTCAACAAAGTGATAAGCTGCTCATTTAACTGAGTTACATCTTGATCTCTTAATTCTTTAACATCCATTACATTATTGTCCGTTTAATTACTGTTGTTTTGACGGGTAGTTTAGCTGCAGCAAGCTCAAAAGCTTCCCTAGCAACAACCTCATCAACACCCTGCATTTCAAATAACATTTGTCCAGGCTTAACCTGTGCGACCCAATACTCAACACTACCCTTACCTTTACCCATTCGAACTTCCAATGGCTTNTTAGTGATAGGCTTGTCAGGGAAAACACGAATCCAGATCTTTCCTTGACGCTTCACATGTCTCGTCATTGCACGACGCGCAGCTTCAATTTGTCTCGCAGTCATTCGGCATCTTCCAGTGGCCTGAAGGCCAATTTCACCGAAGCTGACGTTGTGACCAGCTGCCAAACCGCGATTGCGGCTTTTCATGGTCTTTCTATATTTTGTACGTTTAGGTTGCAACATTGCTATATTCCTTTACTTCTTTCCAATTTGTTTTGTAGCACCACGTTTTGAAACTTCTTCAATAGTGCCTTTGTTATGATCAAGAATTTCGCCCTTGAAAATCCAAACCTTNATACCAATAACGCCATATTGCGTNTTCGCTCTGAANCTGCTGTAGTCNACGTCTGCTCTAAATGTATGAAGAGGGACNCGTCCTTCACGGTACCACTCNGAACGNGCAATTTCTGCACCATTTAATCGACCACTAACCATCACNTTAATTCCAAGNGCTCCAAGNCTAGTAGCGTTACCNAGNACTCTTTTGACAGCACGTCTATACATGACTCNCTTTTCAAGCTGCTGTGCAATATTTTCAGCAACTAATCGAGCATCAAGCTCAGGCTGCTTAACTTCTTCAATACTGATATGNACAGGTACGCCCATTTTTTCAGAGACTATATTTTTAAGTCTTTCAATGTCAGCGCCTTTCTTTCCAATAACGATTCCAGGTCTAGCTGTATGAATTATGACCTTAGCAGTATTAGACAATCTTTCGATTGAAATTCGACTTACAGAAGCTGAAGTCAACTCCTTAAATAAAAAGTCTCTTACTGCGATATCAGATAACAAATACTCAGAATAGTTTTTACTGCTGGCATACCACTTGGAATCCCAATCCTTAACAATTCCTAATCTAATACCTATTGGATTTACTTTTTGACCCATAATTATTTACTCGCTTACGCCAACACTAATGTGGCTTGTTCGTTTAAGAATTCGATTCGCTCTTCCTTTTGCTCTTGGACGAATTCGCTTCATTGTAGAGCCCTCGTTTACGAAAACACTACTCACTTTTAACTCATCAATATCTAGACCGTCGTTATGCTCAGCGTTAGAAATTGCAGAACTTAAAACCTTCTTGACTAAGACTGCTGCTTTTTTATTGCTAAATGTCAAAATATTCAAAGCCTCTTCAACAGGCTTGTTTCTGATCTGGTCAGCAATTAATCTCACCTTGAAGGCAGAGATTTTTGCATACTTATGAATTGCTTTAACTTCTTTCATTTTTATAACCCTTTGCTAAAACTACTTTCTATCACCTGAGTGACTTTTAAATGTTCTTGTTGTGGCAAATTCGCCTAACTTATGTCCAATCATATTCTCGTTAATCGAAACAGGAACATGAACTCGGCCATTATGAATAGCTATTGTAAGACCAATCATCTCAGGCACGATNACTGAACGGCGTGACCATGTTTTAATTGGTTTTCTATCATTACTATCTTGAGCCTTTAAAACTTTTTGAATTAAATGCTCATCTACAAATGGACCTTTTCTAAGTGATCTTGCCATAATTACCCTTTATTTTCTTCTACGGACAATAAGCTTGTCAGTACGTTTATTAGTTCTTGTTTTGTAACCTTTNGTTGGTGTNCCCCATGGAGAAACTGGNTGTCTNCCACCACTTGTTTTTCCTTCACCACCACCNTGTGGGTGATCGACAGGGTTCATAACAACACCACGAACTGTAGGTCTAACACCTCTCCAACGAGTGGCACCAGCTTTACCAAGTTTTCTTAAGCTATGCTCTGATTTAGATACTTCACCAAGAGTCGCACGACACTCAGCCAAAACTTTTCTAACCTCACCAGAACGCAATCTGATTGTCACGTAATTACCTTCCTTCGCAACCAATTGAACTGAAGTGCCAGCACTTCTAGCAATCTGTGCACCTTTCTTAGGCTTTAACTCGACGCAATGAATAACACTACCAAGAGGTATGTTGCTCAAAGGAAGACTGTTACCCTTTTGGATTGCAACTGAATTTCCAGAGACGATCTTGTCTCCTGACTTGACGCCTTTCGGTGCAATAATATAACGTCTCTCACCATCAGCATATAAGACTAAAGCGATGTTTGCACTTCGATTTGGATCGTACTCAATTCTTTCAACTGTTGCTTCAATATCATCCTTATTGCGCTTAAAGTCAATAATACGATATCTTTGCTTATGGCCTCCGCCTCTATGCCTTACAGTAATCTTTCCGCGGTTATTACGGCCATTAATTCTATTTTTACTTTCTGTTAATGCAGCAAAAGGCTTACCTTTATGCAAGTCATTATCAACAACACTTACAACAAATCGTCTGCCTGGTGAAGTTGGTTTTCTTTTAATAACTGTTGCCATAATAAATTCTCTATGATGCAGTAGCGTCGATCATCTGACCTTCAGATACCCTAACGACTGCTTTTTTCCAATTAACGCGCTGTCCAGTTTTACCTCTGTAAATTTTCTTTTTTCCTTTTACATTTGAAGTCGTAACGCCTTCAACAGTAACACCAAACAATTCCTCGACTGCTGCACTTATTTCTCTTTTATTGCTATCAGTTCTAACTTTAAAAACATACTGATTATTAGCCGTAGCTAGAGTAGTTTTTTCAGAAACGATTGGCCCAAGGAGGACGCTCAATACTTTTTCTTGATTCATAACATTGCCTCAACTTTCTTTAACGCAGCTTTAGTTAAAACTACATTCTCATAACCAATTAAACTGACTGGATCGATGCTTTGCGTATCACAAACACCGACATGGTACAAATTACGTGAAGACAAGTACAAGTTCTCATCTAACTCGTCTGTCATCAAAAGAGCATCCTTTAAATCTAAAGGACTTCATAAGTGATGTAATGTTTTTTGTTTTAGGCTCTTTAATTTCAAGATCTGAAACAACTTTCAAACGGTCATTGCGAAGGAGCTCAGAAAAAATAACGCTGATTGCACCCTTGTACATTTTTTTATTTACTTTTTGAGAGTAGTTGCGAGGCTGTGCTGCAAAAGTTACGCCACCACTTCTCCAAATCGGTCCTCTTGAAGTTCCCGCTCTTGCACGGCCAGTACCTTTTTGTTTCCAAGGTTTTTTACCACCACCACTCACTGCTGAGCGATTTTTTTGCGCCTTCGTTCCACTTCTTCCACCTGCCATATAAGCAGTCGTAATTTGATGTACTAGTGACTCATTGTAGTCACGGCCAAAAATATCTTCAGAAACTTCTTGTGAAGTAGATTTGTTTGTTTTTAAATTCAATACTTTTACTTTCATCACTAGACCTATATATATTCTATTTTTTTAAGCTTCAGCTTCTTTATCTTTGCCCTCGTCAGCTTCATCAGCTGACTCTGCTTTTGGCGACTCTACTGGAGCAGCTTCTTCTGCTGGAGCCACTTCTTCAACTGGAGCTTCTGCTGCAGCTTTTGCTGCCTCAGCCTCTGCTTTTGCTGCTTCAGCTTCTGCAGCTTCATTAGCTAACTTATCTGAAAGCTCTTTTGTTACTTTAGAATTAGCAGTATTTTTCTTGTCTGACAAAAACACTCTCACAAAGCCATTTTTTGACCCTGGAATCGCGCCCTTAACTAATAACAAGTTACGATCACTATCAACTCTTAAAATCTCAAGGCACTCTTCAGTCACCTGAGCGTTACCCATTTGACCAGCCATTTTTTTACCTTTAAATACACGGCCAGGCTCTTGGCACTGACCAGTAGATCCAATAGCACGGTGAGATATAGAGTTACCGTGTGTTGCATCCTGCATACTAAAGTTATGGCGCTTTACACCACCTTGAAAACCTTTACCTTTAGATTGGCCGGTAACATTAACGAAGTGTCCTGCACCAAAAAATGAAATATCAAGATTAGGCATTGCTGAGATTTCAGTATCGCTTACTCTCATCTCCCATAGGCCATGGCCTATTTCTTGAGATGCCTTAGCGTAGTGACCCTTAAGAGAACTACTAACGCGTCCAATTTTGGCTTCGCCTTTCTTGTTCATCTTNCTACCAGTAGTCACTTGCACTGCATTGTAACCATCAGTATCAACTGANTTAGTCTGNACTATNCGATTAGGTTCTATTTTTATAACGCTTACAGATGCTGCTGAACCATCATCAGCCATAAGTCGCGTCATTCCTACTTTTTGTCCTACTAATGCAATTGCCATTTTCTTAATCCTATCTATATCTATTAGTTAAGTTGAATTTTTACGTCAACTCCCGCAGCCAGATCTAATTTCATCAAAGCGTCTACGGTTTTATCAGTTGGACTGATNACATCCATCAACCTAACATATGTTTTTAACTCGTACTGATCTCTAGCATCTTTGTTAACGTGCGGAGAAGTCAATACAGTAAAGCGTTCTTTCTTTGTAGGCAAAGGGATTGGGCCCCTTACACTAGCACCTGTGCGCTTAGCTGTCTCTACAATCTCTACGGCTGATTTATCGATTAAACGATGATCAAATGCCTTTAATTTAATTCTAATATTTTGATTGCTCATTTGCCTATTTGCCTTATCTAACTTCCGAAACGAAAAAACCGTCGATTATACAATAATTCGACGGTCTTAATTTAACTAACTTGTTATCTTCGAGACGACTCCAGCACCTACCGTGCGTCCGCCTTCTCTAATTGCAAATCTTAAACCCTCTTCCATTGCAAT
>JGI26117J46588_1000163_pt1 | contig 13991 bp, 13 predicted proteins | sample AOAMet_48_BLW_10_2_FD_46588 | JGI IMG/M metagenome (IMG submission 46588)
TCTAATGAGAGTTCCTACAGCAAATTAAAAATTGCTGGAGCCAACAACGTTATCATGCCCGATAAATTAGGAGGAGATCATATGGCTTCATTGGTAGTAACTCCGGATGTAATTGAGTTTGTTGGCAGATTAACAATTGAAGGAGAAACCACAGCAAATTTGGAAGAAATTTCTGTAAATGACTTGCCCACAGAATATCTCAATAAAACAATTTTAGATTTAGATTTAAGAAAAAAAACAGGGTGTACTGTGATCGGTTTTAAAGCCCCAGATAACAGTTATATCATTAACCCCGAAGCCTCCATAAAATTGCAAAATAATTCTCACTTAATTGTTCTTGGAAGACCCGAACAGATATCAAAATTAAGATTACTTTTTTAAAATAGTTTTTTCAACCGCATCCTTCTCAACACTTTTATTTGAGTATATAAAGGAACTGTTAACAAAAAAATACTTTTAACCTTCAAAAGTTGTTCGGGGTTCATTTTTTTATGATATTGCGGATTACTTAAATTCAAATATTCTCAAAAACATGAAGAAAAGAATCCTATCAGTACTATTTTTAGTAATTCCAATAGTAACATTTGCTCAAGAAAAAGGGTTAGATCAACAAATTGATGAAGCCTTCAAGCCAATATCAGATTTCTTTAGTGAAGTAATATTCTTTACTATACCAATTGCNGGAATAGATGTGCCTTTTGTATTACTTTTATTAGTTGGTAGTGCCTTATTTTTTACCATTTACTTTAAATTTCCTAATATTTTTCACTTTAAAACAGCTATTAACGTTGTTAGAGGAAAATACGATGAGCTAGATCATGCTTCAGTTAATTCAGATTTAGCTATAGATGGAGATATTGCAGATACAATTAAAGATGAAAGTAAAGAAGGTGAAGTTACTCACTTTCAAGCATTGGCTACGGCAGTTTCAGGAACAGTAGGGAACGGTAATATAGCTGGAGTTGCATTGGCAATTGCTCTAGGTGGGCCAGGAGCAACCTTCTGGATGGTGGTCTGTGGTTTTCTTGGTATGTCTACAAAGTTTGTTGAATGTACACTAGGAGTTCAGTACAGAGATGTAGGAGAAGATGGAACTGTTTATGGCGGTCCAATGTACTATATTAGTAAAGGGTTAAAAGAGAGAGGTTTTGAAGTATTTGGAAAAATAACGGCTATAATTTTTGCTATTTTTTGTATAGGTGGATCATTTGGAGGAGGAAATGCTGCTCAATCTAACCAAGCAACTGTAGTTTTAAAAGAGTTAATGGGTTTAGAAAGTACCGGAGCTGGATTCTGGATTGGAGTTATTATGGCAATTGTTGTTGGTATTATAATTATTGGAGGTATTAAAAGAATTGCTTCTGTAACAGAAAAAGTAGTACCATTTATGGCAGTATTATATCTATTAGCATGTCTTTATATTTTAGGAGCGAATTTTTCATTAATAGATGATGCGTTTTCTTTAATTTTTAGAGAAGCTTTTAATCCAACAGCTATTGGAGTTGGAGGGGTTATTGGAGTGTTATTGGTAGGGTTTAAAAGAGCTGCATTTTCAAACGAGGCAGGAGCAGGATCTGCATCTATTGCGCATTCAGCAGTGAAAACTAAATATTCTGCATCTGAAGGTTTGGTTGCACTATTAGAGCCATTTATAGATACAGTTGTGATTTGTACGATGACTGCCTTGGTAATTATTATTTTTAATTTTGGAGGAGACGCCTCTGGAGCAACTATCTTTCAATACGGAGGAGATGGAGCAGGTGCTGTTTTAATTGATGGAGTTTCTTATGAAGGAGCTGGAATTACCTCAAAAGCTTTTGCACAATACATCCCTTATTCTAATGTTTTCTTAACTGTAGCAGTTGTTTTGTTTGCAGTTTCTACAATGATTTCTTGGTCTTATTATGGACTACAATCGTGGAAATTTTTATTTGGTAGAGGTAAAGCGGCAGATATGGCTTACAAGTTATTATTCTTGTTGTTTGTGATTATTGGAGCTTCAGCAAGTATGAATTCAATTTGGGCATTTTCAGACGCAATGATTTTTGCTATGGTATTCCCTAATATGGTAGGATTGTACTTCTTGTTCCCGGTTGTTAAGAAACAATTAAATCGTTATATTGAAGCAATAAAAAGCTAATGTAAAAATCCCCTATAAATGAAAATATTTAAGTCCCATTTCTGGTATACAAAAAACCAACGAAATGGGATTTTATTATTATTGATCATCATTATATTTCTTCAGTTAATACTTCATTTCAAAAACTTCGATAGCCAACAGATGGTAGATCTTAGTAAGCCAAAAATCACTTCTTACAATAAACAATTAGATAGTCTTAAGAAAAAATCATCAAAAAAGAAGAAATTTAAAATATACCCTTTTAACCCTAACTACATCTCAGATTATAAAGGGTACCAATTAGGATTGAATGTAGACCAAATTGATCGATTATTAGCACACAGAGAACAAAGATTATATGTAAATTCAGCAAAAGAGTTTCAAACGATAACTAAAATTTCAGATAGTTTACTTAAAAAAATTTCACCATTTTTTAAATTTCCAGAATGGGTTCAAAAGAAAAATAATAATAAAAATAATCAACAGAGATATATCCCAAATTCAAGAATAAATGTCTCAGAAATTACTACTGTAGATATTAATAAAGCAACTCTCAAAGATTTTACTGCTATTGAAGGTGTAGACGAATATATTTCTGAAAGAATTATTAAGTATCGTTCTAAACTACAAGGATTTTCCTTTAAAGAACAACTTTTTGAGGTTTGGGGATTGGATGAACAAATGGCTAATAAAATTCTCTCAACATTTTCCATCAAAAACAAACCAATAATAAAAAAGGTAAACATAAACACAGCGTCTTTTAAGGAAGTCTTATCAAATCCATATATAGACTATGAGTTGTGTATCCAAATTTTTGATTACAAAGATGAAGTAGCAGAGCTTCAATCTATTTCAGAAATTAAAAATATAGAGGGTTTTCCAATAAAGAAATACAATAGAATAGTATTATATTTACTAGCTGAATAAGAATAACAAAAAAATATTGAATGTCGCACATGTATTTTACTGAAGAGCATGAGGTTTTTAGAGAAAGTTTTAAAGATTTTTTACAAAAAGAAGTAGTTCCCCACATAGACAAATGGGAAAAAACTGGAAATATTGATCGATTCATATGGCGAAAGTTTGGAGATATGGGGTATTTTGGATTGAGTTATCCTGAAGAATATGGAGGGCTAAATCTAGATATTTTTTACATGGTGATTTTTCTAGAGGAACTACAAAAAATAAATTCAGGAGGCTTTGCTGCTGCTATTTGGGCACATGTTTATTTAGCAATGACTCACGTAAATGTGGAAGGAGATGCTCGAATTAAAAATAAATATTTGGGTGCTAGTATTTCAGGTGAAAAAATTGGATGCTTATGTATCACAGAGCCTTTTGGAGGTTCTGATGTTGCAGGAATGAGAACTACGGCAATAAGAAAAGAAAATTCTTATGTAATTAACGGGTCAAAGACTTTTATAACNAATGGTGTTTACTCAGATTATTTAATTGTTGCAGCCAAAACAGATCCATCTTCTAAACACGCAGGGATGTCTATTTTTATTGTAGACAGAGATACTCCAGGAATCTCCGCAACAAAACTTGACAAACTAGGCTGGAAAGCATCAGACACAGGAGAGATCGCTTTTGATAATGTAGTAGTACCTTCAGAAAATCTAATGGGTCAAGAAGGGAAGGGATTTGCATACATCATGCAACATTTTGCATTAGAAAGATTAATCATGGGGATTAATGCACACGCAAGAGCCGAGTATGCCGTAGATTATGCAATTCAATACACTTCAGAAAGACAAGCCTTTGGAAAAACATTGGATAGTTTTCAGGCATTAAGACACAAAATTGCTGAAATGGCAAGTCAAGTAGAAATGTGTAAGGAATTCAATTACTCAATAGCTAAAAGATTAAATGATGGGGTGTACGTAGTTAAAGAAGCAACCATGTCTAAACTAATTTCAACAAAAATGGCTGATGAAGTAATCTATGATGCACTTCAATTACTTGGCGGTTATGGCTATATGGAAGAGTATCCAATGGCTAGATTACTTAGAGATAGTAGACTGGGCCCAATTGGAGGAGGTACTTCTGAAATACTTAGAGAAATCATTGCAAAAATAATCATAGACAAGAAAGAGTATAAGTCTGTAACTTAATCTGTCTTTAAAATGTTCACTCTTTTTCAATAAATTAATCTTCAATAAGTTACATTTTTTAAAAAAGTTTAAATAATTCGTGATTACTATTGGTAACAATAAAAATCATTATATATTTGCAGTCCAATTTAAAAAAAGTATTTTGAAAGGAGGTGCCAACATATGTTAATCATTCCAGTTAAAGAAGGAGAGAATATTGATAGAGCTTTAAAGCGTTTCAAAAGAAAATTTGATCGCACAAAGACAATGAGGAACTTACGTGAAAGAAAACATTTCACGAAACCATCTGTTGCCAAAAGAGCTCAAAGAATCAAAGCATCCTATGTTCAAGGTTTAAGAACCAAAGAAGAAGTAGGTTAGGCTTACATAATTTTACAAAAACCCACATCGAAAGATGTGGGTTTTTTATTTTATATCTAATCATTAATTTAGAGTATCTTTATCTTATAGATGAACTTAATAGATTCTTTCCTTGAATACTTGCTATTAGAGAAAAAATACTCTTCTCATACTATCAAAGCTTATGAGAGTGATTTAATTTCTTTACAAGATTTTTGTAAGCTAAATTTTGATCAAGAAAACATTTCACATATTAATTATCCACAAATCAGATCTTGGATAGTTCTATTGGTAGATCATAAATTATCTAACAGAAGTATCAACAGAAAAATAAGTTCATTAAAATCTTTTTATAAATACCTGCAGAAAATTAAATTGATTGATGTAAATCCGCTAGCCAATCACAAAGCATTAAAAACCTCAAGAAAAATTCAAATTCCTTTTTCAGCTAGTGAGGTAAATACGGTATTATCAAGTTTTTCAATAGACCATTCATTTGAAGCAAGTAGAGATAGGTTAATTGTTGAGTTATTTTATTCAACAGGTATGAGAAGAGCAGAACTTATTAATTTAAGGATGAATTCTGTAAACTTCGCAGAAAAACAAATTAAAGTTATAGGTAAAAGGAATAAAGAAAGATTAATTCCTTTGTTGCCAAGTGTCATAAAAAGTTTAGAATCCTATATTAAAGTTAGAGAACTAATTAATAGTCCAGATAGTTTTTTATTTATTACTCAAAAAGGAAACAAAGTATACGAAACTCTTGTTTATAGAGTTATAAATAATTACTTTAGTAGAGTTTCCTCTAAGTTAAAGAAAAGCCCTCATATTTTGAGACACTCTTTTGCCACACACTTATTAAATGAAGGAGCAGATTTAAATTCGGTTAAAGAATTGCTAGGACATTCTAGTTTAGCCTCTACCCAAGTTTACACACACAATAGCTTGGAGCAATTAAAAAAAGTGTACAAACAAGCTCATCCTAGGAGCACTAAAAAATAAAATTTATGAAAGTAACCACCCAGTCAGTAAATTTTAATGCCTCATCAGACTTAATAGATTTCATAGAAAAAAAAGTTTCTTCATTAAGTAAGTTTCATGATAAGATATTAAATGCAGAAGTTTTTCTCAAATTAGAAAATTCTAGTGATAAAGAGAATAAAATAGCAGAGATTAAAATTAATATTCCAGGAAATGAATTAGTTGTAAAAAAGCAATACAAAAGCTTTGAAGAGTCAGTAAGCACAGGAGTAGAAACATTAAAGAGAAGGCTCAAAAAATCTAAAGAAAAACTAAGAGACTCGATACCAATATAAAAAGCATAAAAAAGTATAAAAAAGTTTTAGAAATTAAAAAAACTTATTACATTTGCAGTCCGTTAGAAATAACGGATTGTTTTTGTTTAAAAAACAGCCGATGTAGCTCAGCTGGCTAGAGCAGCTGATTTGTAATCAGCAGGTCGTGGGTTCGAGTCCCTCCATCGGCTCAAAAAAACAACAGTACGTTCATTTAAATAGTGAAATTTTGGGGAGATACTCAAGCGGCCAACGAGGACGGACTGTAACTCCGTTGACTATGTCTTCGCAGGTTCGAATCCTGCTCTCCCCACAAAAATTTCAATTTAAAATGCGAGAGTAGCTCAGTTGGTAGAGCGTCAGCCTTCCAAGCTGAATGTCGCCAGTTCGAACCTGGTCTCTCGCTCAAAAGGATGAGCTATTAATTTTTAATTAAGTTAATAATTTTGTCCCGAATATTTTAAAAAGTAATTTTTATTGATATTCAAATTTTTCCAAGCCGGTGTAGCTCAGTTGGTAGAGCGCATCCTTGGTAGGGATGAGGTCACGGGTTCAAATCCCGTCGCTGGCTCAAAAGAAGAATTTATTAGACACTAATATATATTTAACTTAGAATTAAAATTAATAATCATGGCAAAAGCAAATTTTGACCGTTCAAAACCACACCTTAACATAGGTACTATTGGACACGTAGATCACGGAAAGACTACATTAACTGCAGCTATTACAAAAGTTTTGGCAGACGCAGGTTTGTCTGAAGCTAAAGATTTCGATCAAATCGATAATGCTCCAGAAGAAAAAGAAAGAGGTATTACTATTAATACTTCTCACGTAGAGTATCAAACAGCAAATCGTCACTACGCTCACGTAGACTGTCCAGGTCACGCGGATTATGTGAAGAATATGGTTACTGGTGCTGCTCAAATGGATGGTGCAATATTAGTTGTTGCCGCTACAGACGGACCAATGCCACAAACTCGTGAGCACATCCTTCTAGGACGTCAGGTTGGTATCCCTCGTATGGTAGTATTCATGAACAAGGTAGATATGGTTGATGATGAAGAATTAATCGAATTAGTAGATATGGAAGTAAGAGAATTACTTTCTTTTTACGAGTACGATGGAGATAATGGTCCAGTTATAGCAGGTTCTGCTTTAGGAGCATTAAATGGAGAGAAAAAATGGGTAGACACTGTTTTAGAATTAATGGAAGCAGTTGATACATGGATTGAAGAGCCATTAAGAGAGGTAGATAAAGATTTCTTAATGCCAATTGAAGATGTATTCTCTATTACTGGTCGTGGAACTGTAGCTACTGGTAGAATTGAAACAGGTATTGCTAATACAGGAGATCCAGTAGAAATTATTGGTATGGGAGCTGAGAAATTAACTTCTACAATTACTGGTATTGAAATGTTCCGTCAAATCTTAGATAGAGGTGAAGCCGGAGATAACGCTGGTATCTTATTAAGAGGTATTGAGAAAACAGATATCAAAAGAGGTATGGTAATTACTAAACCTGGATCTGTAACTCCTCACTCTAAGTTCAAAGCTGAGGTNTACGTNCTTAAAAAAGAAGAAGGTGGTCGTCACACNCCATTCCATAACAACTATCGTCCACAGTTCTATGTAAGAACAACTGACGTTACTGGTACAATTAATTTACCAGATGGAGTTGAAATGGTTATGCCAGGTGATAACTTAACTATTACAGTTGATTTAATTAATACTATTGCAATGAATGTTGGTTTACGTTTCGCAATCCGTGAGGGTGGTAGAACCGTAGGAGCTGGTCAAGTAACTGAGATTTTAGAATAGTTTTATTAATTAACAATAATAAAATCAATCATTAAGGTGTCCTGATTTATCAGGATGCCTTTATGAATGAATAGAGACGGGTTTAGCTCAGCTGGTAGAGCACTGGTCTCCAAAACCAGGTGTCGGGGGTTCGAGTCCCTCAATCCGTGCAAATATTAAACAAATGAAGTTTATACAATATATAAAAGACTCTTTCGAAGAATTAAATAATCACATGACTTGGTCGTCTAGTAAAGATGCTCAAAAAACTACTGTTACAGTTGCAATCTTTACGATTGTTTTTGCACTTGCTGTAGCTGGTGTTGATTATGTTTTTCAATCAGGGTTAGATAATTTTTTCGGAATGTTTAAATCCAATTAATGATGACTGACTCAGTAATGAAATGGTATGTTGTAAGAGCAATCGGAGGTCAAGAAAATAAAGTTAAGTCTTATATAGAGACTGAAATTTCTCGTCTTGGACTTTCAGATTTTGTGAGTCAAGTTTTGGTACCTAAAGAAAAAGTAATTCAAATTCGTGATGGTAAGAAAATAAATAAGGAAAAGGTTTATTTTCCTGGATACATCATGGTAGAAGCAAATTTAGCTGGAGAAGTTCCTCACGTTATTAAATCCATTACTGGAGTTATTGGTTTTCTTGGAGAGAAAAAAGGTGGTGAGCCAGTTCCTATGAGAAGATCAGAGGTTAATAGAATGCTTGGGAAAGTTGATGAATTAGCCATCCAAGATGAAAATATTGCTATTCCTTTTACATCAGGAGAAACTGTAAAAGTTATAGACGGACCATTCAATGGTTTTGATGGTACTATCGAGAAAGTGAACGAAGAAAAGAGAAAATTAGAAGTTATGGTTAAGATTTTTGGTCGTAAAACACCATTGGAACTTAGCTATATGCAAGTAGAGAAAATATAATTGTTACACAAATATATACCGATATGTTTTTTGGCTTCCAATTAAAAAACATGTCACTTTAAACATTTATTAAAATGGCAAAAGAGTTAAGTAAAGTAGTTAAATTACAAGTTAGGGGAGGTGCCGCGAATCCATCGCCACCGGTTGGACCCGCTCTAGGTGCTGCAGGTGTAAANATTATGGAGTTCTGTAAGCAATTCAATGCTAGAACTCAAGACAAACAAGGTAAAATATTACCTGTTGTNATTAGTGTTTATAAAGATAAATCATTTGAATTTATTGTAAAAACACCACCAGCTGCAGTACAACTAATGGAAGCGGCAAAAATCAAGAAAGGTTCTGGAGAGCCTAACAGAAAAAAAGTAGCGTCTGTAACATGGGATCAGATNAAAGTAATTGCTGAAGACAAAATGGTAGATTTAAATGCATTTACCGTAGAGTCTGCAATGAAAATGATTGCTGGTACAGCTCGTTCTATGGGATTAACAGTTAAAGGTAATGCACCAGCATAAACTTTATAAAAACTAGTAAAATGGCAAGATTAACAAAAAAGCAAAAAGAAGCTCACGCAAAGTTAGATAGCACTAAATCGTTAGATTTAAATGCTGCTTCTGCTTTAATCAAGGAAATTACTAATGTAAAGTTTGATGCATCTGTAGACATCGCTGTTCGTTTAGGAGTAGATCCACGTAAAGCTAACCAAATGGTTAGAGGCGTAGTGACACTTCCACACGGAACAGGAAAAGATGTTAAGGTGCTTGCATTAGTTACACCAGATAAAGAAGCTGAAGCTCAAGAAGCTGGAGCCGATTATGTTGGTTTAGACGAATACCTTCAGAAAATTAAAGGAGGTTGGACAGACGTAGACGTTATTATCACTATGCCTAGTGTAATGGGTAAATTAGGTCCTTTAGGAAGAGTTTTAGGTCCTAGAGGTTTAATGCCTAANCCAAAAACNGGTACAGTAACTATGGATGTTGCAAANGCAGTAAAAGAAGTGAAAGCAGGTAAGATAGATTTCAAAGTTGATAAAACAGGAATCATTCATGCAGCTGTAGCAAAATCATCTTTTGATGCTGATAAAATTGCAGAAAATGCAAATGAATTATTACAAACAATTATTAAATTGAAACCAACAGCATCAAAAGGAGCATACATTAAGAGCGTTTTTATGAGTTCTACAATGAGTCCTAGTGTTGAAGTTGATGTTAAATCTGTTTCGTAAGCAGTTAAAAATGTATCATTATGACTAGAGAAGAAAAATCACAAGTAATACAAGATTTAACAGTTACGTTAGCACGAACTAATACCATCTATTTAGCAGATATTTCTGGATTAGATGCATTAGCTACATCAAATTTACGTAGAGCTTGTTTTAAAGCTAACGTTCAACTAGCTGTTGTNAAAAACACATTGTTATCAAAAGCAATGGAAGCTTCTGANAAGGAGTTTGGAGAATTACAGGATATATTAAAAGGAAATACTTCTTTAATGATTTCTGAGGCAAGTAATGCACCTGCTAAAGTAATNAAGGAGTTCAGAAAAAAATCAGATAAGCCACTATTAAAAGGTGCTTACATTGAAGAGGCTATTTACGTTGGAGATAATCAACTAGAGTCTCTTGTAAATGTTAAATCTAAAGATGAACTTATCGGAGATATCCTTACACTATTACAATCACCTGCTAAAAATGTTATTTCAGCATTGCAATCAAGTGGAGGTAAACTATCTGGAATTTTACAAACATTATCAGATAAATAAATTAGCGCATTAATAAACTAAATAATAAAAATTTTTAAAACAATTGAAATGGCAGATTTAAAAGATTTCGCAGAACAATTAGTTAACTTAACAGTAAAAGAAGTTAACGAATTAGCTGGTATTTTAAAAGATGAGTACGGTATCGAGCCTGCAGCAGCAGCTGTAGCGGTAGCTGGACCAGCAGCTGGAGGAGATGATTCAGCTGACGAACAAACAGAATTTGATGTAATCTTAAAAGCAGCAGGTGGTTCTAAACTAGCAGTTGTAAAACTAGTTAAGGAATTAACTGGATTAGGATTAAAAGAAGCTAAAGGTATCGTAGATAGCGCGCCTGCACCAATTAAAGAAGGTGTTTCTAAAGATGAGGCTGAAGGTCTTNAAAAATCTTTAGAAGAAGCTGGAGCAGAGGTTGAGCTTAAATAAGCTTCAACATATCTAACAAACTAAGGTTTAGGTACTAAGAATATTGATTCTTAGACCTAAACCATTTTGTGTATATATTCGTTCTTTATTAAATTCAGATTTTTAATCAAAAAAACATTCTCTTTTGGCAACGAAAAACACTACTGAAAGAATCAATTTCGCATCTTCAAAACTAGGAACAAATTATCCAGATTTTCTTGATATTCAAGTAAAATCTTTTCAAGATTTTTTCCAATTGCAAACCAAAGCAGAAGAGCGAGGTGAAGAAGGCTTATACAAGACCTTCATGGATAACTTTCCAATTACAGATACTCGTAACAACTTTGTACTAGAATTTTTAGACTATTTTGTAGATCCACCTAGATATAGCATTCAAGAATGTATCGAAAGAGGTCTTACGCACAGTGTGCCCTTAAAAGCACGTCTGAAACTATATTGTACAGATCCAGAGCACGAAGATTTTGAAACAATTGTACAAGATGTTTATTTAGGGACAATTCCTTACATGACAAATTCTGGAACTTTTGTTATCAATGGTGCAGAAAGAGTTGTAGTATCCCAACTACACAGATCTCCTGGGGTATTCTTCGGGCAATCTTATCATGCAAACGGTACTAAATTATATTCTGCAAGAGTTATTCCTTTTAAAGGATCTTGGATAGAATTTGCTACCGATATCAATCAAGTGATGTATGCTTATATTGATAGAAAGAAAAAATTACCAGTTACTACTTTATTCAGAGCTATTGGTTTTGAAAGAGATAAAGATATTTTAGAAATTTTTGATTTAGCAGAAGAGGTGAAAGTCTCTAAAGCTGGCTTGAAAAAAGTATTAGGTAGAAAATTAGCTGCAAGGGTATTAAAAACGTGGTTTGAAGATTTTGTTGATGAAGATACTGGAGAAGTTGTATCCATAGAACGTAANGAAATTATTTTTGATCGTGATACAATCATTGAAAAAGAACACATAGAAGAAATTATTGAAGCAGGTGCTAAAACTGTNTTACTTCACAAAGAAGATAATCAGCAAGCAGACTATGCTATTATTCACAATACACTTCAAAAAGATCCAACAAACTCAGAGAAAGAGGCTGTTGAACACATATACAGACAATTAAGAAACGCTGAGCCGCCAGATGAAGAGACTGCAAGAGGAATTATTGATAAATTATTTTTCTCAGAGCAACGTTATAATCTTGGTGAGGTAGGTCGTTTTAGAATGAATACAAAACTTGGTTTAGATATTGATATCAACCAAAAAGTATTAACAAAATTAGATATCATTACTATTATNAAGTATCTAATTGAATTAATAAATTCAAAAGCTGAAGTAGATGATATCGATCACTTATCTAATCGNCGNGTTAGAACTGTNGGTGAGCAATTAGCTAGTCAGTTTGGTGTTGGTTTAGCTCGTATGGCTCGTACCATTCGTGAGAGAATGAATGTACGTGATAACGAAGTGTTTACTCCAATTGATTTAATTAATGCAAAGACATTATCTTCTGTAATTAACTCATTTTTTGGGACCAATCAATTATCTCAATTTATGGATCAAACAAATCCATTAGCAGAGATAACACATAAACGTAGATTATCTGCACTTGGGCCTGGAGGTTTGTCGAGAGAAAGAGCTGGGTTTGAGGTACGTGATGTACATTACACTCATTACGGACGTTTGTGTCCTATTGAAACTCCAGAGGGACCAAATATTGGTTTAATTTCATCATTGTCAGTATTTGCGAAAGTAAATAACTTAGGCTTTATTGAAACACCTTACAGAGAAGTAAAAGAAGGTTCAGTAAACGTTTCTCAGGAGCCTATATACTTAAGTGCTGAAGAAGAAGAAGGTAAAAAGATTGCACAATCTAATTTAGCTTTAGATAAGGACGGTCAAATTTCATCAGATAAAGTAATTGCACGTGAGGAAGGAGATTTCCCAGTTGTTACTCCTGATACCATTGATTACATGGATGTAGCTCCAAATCAAATTGCTTCGATATCTGCCTCATTAATTCCATTCTTGGAGCATGATGATGCAAACCGTGCATTGATGGGATCTAATATGATGCGTCAAGCAGTACCACTTTTACGTCCAGAATCACCAATAGTTGGAACAGGACTAGAGAGAAGAGTTGCTGAAGATTCTAGAATCTTAATTAATGCAGAAGGTGCTGGAGTAGTTGAATATGTAGATGCTAACAAGATTACAATCAAATATGACAGAACAGATCAAGAAAAGTTAGTAAGTTTTGATACTGATGAAAAATCATATGATTTAATTAAGTTTAGAAAAACAAATCAAGGAACATGTATCAATCTTAAGCCTATCGTTAGTTCAGGTGATAGAGTTGTAAAAGGTCAAGTTCTTTGTGAAGGATATGCAACACAAAAAGGTGAATTAGCACTTGGAAGAAATATGAAAGTAGCCTTTATGCCATGGAAAGGGTATAATTTTGAGGATGCGATTGTAATTTCTGAAAAAGTTGTTCGTGAAGATATTTTTACATCAATACATATTGATGAATATTCTTTAGATGTTCGTGATACAAAATTAGGAACAGAAGAACTTACTAATGATATTCCAAATGTTTCTGAAGAGGCTACAAAAGACCTAGATGAAAATGGAATGATTAGAATAGGAGCCGAGGTAAATCCTGGAGATATTCTAATTGGTAAGATTACTCCTAAAGGAGAATCTGACCCAACACCTGAAGAAAAACTTTTAAGAGCTATATTCGGAGANAAAGCTGGCGATGTAAAAGATGCATCACTAAAAGCTTCTCCTTCTTTAAGAGGTGTTGTTATCGATAAAAAGTTATTTAAAAGAGCTTTAAAAGATAAAACCAAAAGACTTAGAGACAAAGAAGCTGTAACTACTTTAGAAGCATCTTTTGTGTCAAAATTTGATTCATTAAAAGAAAACCTAGTTGAAAAATTATTTCAATTAGTAAGTGGAAAGACATCTCAAGGAGTATTTAATGATCTTGGAGAAGAAGTTTTACCAAAAGGTAAAAAATACACTCTAAAGATGTTAAATGCAGTTGATGATTATGTTCATTTAACTTCTGGAACATGGACTACAGATGCAAAAATTAACGCTCACGTTAGTGAATTAATACACAATTATAAAATCAAAGTAAATGATTTACAAGGTGTATTAAGACGTGAAAAGTTTACAATCTCTGTAGGTGATGAATTACCAGCAGG
>JGI26117J46588_1000166_pt1 | contig 13531 bp, 16 predicted proteins | sample AOAMet_48_BLW_10_2_FD_46588 | JGI IMG/M metagenome (IMG submission 46588)
TATAGGTGCAGCCAACTGCAAAGTCAACATTGTATTTATGTAAATCCATGGGCATTACGCCTACACTATGGCTTAAATCCCAAACAACCAAGGCACCTTTCCTGTGAGCATGCTCTGTAATTTTTTTCATATCACTGATTCGGCCAGTTTTATAATTGATATGTGAAAGCATCACTACAGCAGTAGAAGAGTCAATATATTTCTCAATATCAGTTTCGCCCTCTTCAATTAAACAGCTTTCAAAATTATTGCCAAACATTTCATTTACACCTTCCAGGATATAAAGATCAGATGGAAAATTGGAGGCTTCACTCACGATGACTTTTCGGCTTTTGTTTAAAATTAACGCAGATGATAAAACCTTAAACAAGTTCACTGAGGTACTATCAACAACAATAACTTCACCAGGATTAGCACCCAGTAGTGGAGCAATTTTATCTCCAAGAGTTTGAGGCATATTAATCCAATTTGCGTTATTCCAACTTCTTATTAACTCTTCACCCCACTCCTGATAAATTGTTTTCTCTAAGTTTTTAATGGTTCTCTTAGGCAATAACCCAATGAATTTCCATCAAAATAAATGATATTTTTTGGTAAATGAAACTCCTCTCTATATTTTGCTAATGGGTCAATATTATCAAGATTCTGAAAATAATCTAAGTTAAGTTTATTCATCGATTCAAAAGTGTTAAAAACATCATAAAATTATAATCCAAATAAAAAAATCAAAGGGTCATTCACTTCTTTATAAAAACGATAAAATCAACTCATGGATAAAATTATTGTTCAATCTGAGGACTTTGATTTAACGACTGAAGTTGCTCTGGCTAAAGCGAGTAACGCTAACATTGGGGCAATTGTTAAGCTTTGTAGGAACTGTCAGAGATCTTGAGTCAAAAAATCTAAACACAATGACTCTGGAGCATTATCCAGGGATGACTGAAAAATCACTCAAGTCAATCGTTGATAAAGCAAAGAATAAATGGGAGCTCCAAAGCGTAACCATTATTCATCGAATTGGAAAACTTGATGTAAATGATCAAATTGTACTTGTGATTACTGCCAGTCGGCATCGTCAAGAAGCCTTTGACTCATGTAATTTTATTATGGACTTTTTAAAAACTGATGCCCCATTCTGGAAAAAAGAATCAACTACAAAATCCGAGAACTGGGTGAAGTCAAGATCGCAGGATGAAGAGAAGAAAAAACACTGGAAAAATGAGAATTAAAAATCTTCAGGACTATTGAGATTAGTCAAGACTTCTAAATGATTTGAAACATCTACTCTTTTAGTGTTTTGCTGTCGATACCACAATGCCATTTTACGACCACCACTGTCTAAAAATTTATCCAAACTGGCGCTAAGATTCGAGTTCATCAAAGCAAATGTTGCGTGCATTATCGACCCATCGTGTGCCACGCAAATATCTGAGTCACTCAAAGACATTGCAGCAATCATATCATCAATTAGCTTTGAATCGATATAAGGACTATCACAAGGAAGGACTAGTAAATATTTAGTTTCACAGGACTTTAGCGCTTTAGAAATGCCAGCCAAAGGCCCTTGAAAATCTTTCAAATCATCAATAATAACCTCTCCATAAAGAGAATATTGCTCAGTATTCCTATTAGCACTTATAAAGATATGACTAGCTTTATTTTTAACCACTTCATGAACATATGCAATTAAAGGGGCGCCATCAAGCTCAATAAGGCCTTTATCCTTTCCGCCCATCCTCGATGCTCTTCCACCAGCTAAGATTACAACTGAAATTTCATTTTTTAATATTTTTTTCACTTATTAACTGTTCTTTTTTCAAGTTATTTGTAATTAGAAAAATGACTTGCAATTGTATAATACACTCAATAAATAATTATAACGATTCAACGGTATGAAGAATAAGGCGATCCCACCTGGCTCTGTAATGTTTAGTGATTCACTGATGAGTGCTGATGATGCTTTATCATTTCTGATTGACTCATCTATTCCTTCAAGCCAAACTGAAGCAGTTTCATTGGATGATTCTGTTGGAGGATTTTAGCCAAAGATATTCACTCAACAATCAATGTGCCAGGCTTTGATAATAGTGCGATGGATGGTTATACGATTGCGCTAGATGACGATCATGTATCCAAAAAAAACCTTACTTTTAATGTAGTAGACAGGATAACTGCTGGATCAACTGGTAACAAACTTGAAACAGGCTACGCTGCCAGAATATTTACAGGCGCCCCTATTCCTGAGGGTGCGAATACCGTTATTATGCAGGAGGAATGTCAGCCTTCAGATGATGGGTCTCAAATTCTTGTAAAGAGATCAATTCAATTGGATGAAAATATTCGTCCAACTGGTAATGATATTCGTCAGGATGATGTGATTTTAATCTCCGGAAAAAAGATAGAGCCCCAAGATGTTTCTCTTGCAGCATCTGTTGGTGTTGCTGAGATAATCGTTTTTAAAAAAATTAAAGTGGGTGTTTTCTTTACAGGAGATGAATTAGTTGAGCCTGGAAAACCCTTGTTACCAGGAAAAATTTACAACTCAAACCGCTATGCGCTTGTTGCATTACTTAATAGAATAGGTTGTGATGTTTTGAATCTAGGCAATATAGAAGACAAACTAGATTCGACTTGTGATGCCCTTGAATCACTTTCGAGTCAGTGTGATTTAATTATGACTACTGGCGGGGTTTCAGTAGGAGAGGAGGACCATGTTAAACCAGCTGTTGAAAAACTTGGTGAGCTTAACCTATGGAAAATTAGAATGAAGCCTGGCAAACCACTTGCATATGGCAAAGTAAAGCAAATACCATTTATTGGCCTTCCAGGTAACCCTGTATCAAGTTTTGTCACATTTTGTATTTTTGCGTTACCGTTTATAAAGAAAATGCAGGGAAACAATCAATTCGCATCTAAAAAATATAAAGTCAAGACAAATTTTAATTGCAATCGAGCTAAACCAAGGCGCGAATATGCTCGAGTTCGTATTGACTATTCTCATGAAACGCCTTCAGCAAATCTATATCCTAAACAAGGCTCAGATGTAATGAGTTCAGTGGTCTGGGCTGATGGAATTATTGAGATACCTGAAAATACTACTTTTGATAGTGGTACCATTCTCGATTATTATCCATTAAGTGAATTAATTCAATGAGTAAGCTAACCCACATTAATGAAAATGGTGATGCAGAAATGGTTGATGTTTCAGAAAAAGATATTACTGCGCGCGAAGCGAAAGCAAGCTCTAGAATTTTGATGAAGCCCGAAACACTTGAATTGATTATTTCAGGTTCTCATAAAAAAGGAGATGTTTTATCTGTTGCTAAAATAGCTGGAATTCAAGCTGCAAAAAAATGTTCCGAACTGATCCCGCTTTGCCATCCATTAATGCTCTCTAAAGTGAGTGTTGAACTCAAACCAAATATTGAAGATAGTTCTGTTGATATTATTGCTATAGCAAAACTTAATGGCAAAACAGGTGTTGAAATGGAAGCCTTGACTGCAGCAAGTATAGCCGCACTGACGGTCTATGACATGTGTAAAGCAGTTGATCGGTTTATGACAATTGATCATGTCCAACTTCTTGAAAAGAAGGGTGGAAAATCAGGTCATTGGACTCTTTAGTTATGAATCAGATTATTGATCCATTTAACAGGCGCATTACTTATCTAAGGGTCTCTGTAACAGATCACTGTAATTATCGATGTCACTATTGTAGAGACGAAGATCATCAAACGCATACAAAAAAATCTCAGGTTCTTACTTTCGAAGAGATAGCAAAAATTGTTCGCTTGTTTGCTGAATTAGGCGTAACCAAAGTTAGGCTGACTGGTGGAGAGCCACTTCTTCGAAAAGACATTCTTGATTTAACAAAGATGCTGGGAGAAATACCTGGCCTCACTGACATTCCGTTATCAACTAATGCTCACCTCTTGCCTGGATTGGCATCAAAACTTAAAAATAATGGCATCAATAGGGCTAATATTTCAATTGACTCTCTTGATCCAGTTCGTTTTAAAGAGATTACAAGAGATGGCGATTTAGACAGAGTAATCAAAGGTATAGATGCTGCAATTTCTGTTGGCATTAAACCCATAAAGTTAAACATGGTTGTGATGAAAGGTATCAATGATGATGAAATTGAATCAATGACTGAATTTGCAATCAATCGAGGCTTAGATCTAAGATTTATTGAAACAATGCCTATTGGACTTGCCGGTATTGAAGCTGTAGACAGACATTACAGCGAAAGAGATATACTTTCCAGAGTGAGGGCTAGTTATGGTGATAAATTATTACCTATCCAGTCAAAACAAACTGATGGCCCTGCAAAGGCATTTAAGATTCAAGGAACAGAGACCAGTATTGGAACTATTTCAGCTGTTTCTAATAATTTTTGTAGTAGCTGCAACCGTGTAAGGTTAACTGCTAAAGGGGAATTGATTTTATGCCTTGGTCAAAAAGACTCGGTCTCTTTAAGAGATGCACTAAGATCGGGAATGAGTGACTCAAAAATGAAACAGTTAATTCTTGATGCTATCACCAAAAAACCAGAAAAACATTTTTTTGATTCTGTCATTGATAATATTAGTAGTCGACAAATGGTGGAGATGGGTGGATGAAGATTCTTTACTTTGCCTCTCTTAAAGAAAATTTAAAAACATCTGAAGATGATATTCGTTTTGACTCTCCAGTAACTATCCTATTAATTAAAAAAGAATTAATAGATAGGTATGGAGATCAACATTTCCCTAAAAATATTTTATGTTCAGTGAATCATGAAATGGCCTCTGAAAACACTCTTGTTAAAGAGGAAGATGAAGTGGCTTTCTTTCCACCTGTTACTGGAGGATAAATAAAATAAGTATGCCTACACCAAAAATAAAAATTGGCTTTCTAACGATTTCAGATAGAGCTGCTAGAGGGATTTATGAAGACATTAGTGGCCCTTCAATGCAAGAATGGATTTCAAAAGCAGTTAAAAGCCCTTATGAAATTGTATCTAAAGTAATTGAAGATGAACAGCCTCAGATTGAAGGAACACTTATTGAAATGAGTGACGAACTAGGTTGCAATCTAATTCTAACTACTGGTGGAACTGGTCCAACAACTCGTGACGTGACTCCAGAAGCTACCGAGGCTGTATGTGAGAGAATCTTTGATGGATTTGCAGAACAAATGAGAATTGTATCACTTCGAACAGTCCCCACTGCAATTCTTTCACGTCAGATAGCTGGAACTAGAGGAAACAGTTTGATCATTAATCTTCCAGGAAAGCCAGTGGCTATCGCGGTATGTCTTGGTGCTGTTTTTTTGGCTGTTCCTAAATGCCTAGAACTTCTGGATGGCTCGATAATTGAAATCGATAAGTCTTTTGTTTCTCAAATATTTGAGTAGTCATTCTAATATCTTATGTCTAATGTAAGAGATTTATCACTTGACCTAATAAGAGGTTTAGCCATCATTATGATGATTGCTTTTCACTTTATTTATGATCTAAACTCTTTTGGCTTTACCCAGATCCCCTTATTTACACATTGGCTTGGTATTGCTTGGCGCTGCTTAATTGTCTTTCTGTTCTTAAGTGCAGTAGGGATTAGTCTAGTTTTAGCGCATAAAGATCATCTAAAATTCAAAAAATTTTTGAAGCGTATATTTTATTTAGGATTGGCAGCCCTTCTAGTTTCTGCTGGAACTTTTGTAATGTTTCCAGATGGATGGGTTTATTTTGGTATTCTTCATTTAATTTGGACTTCATCATTGATAGCAATATTATTTGTTAATCACCCGAAAACATCCCTATTAATTGCTGTAATAATTCTCATTGCTTCCATATTTGACCAGCCAGATTTAAGCTTTATTTCAAATATATTTGGGCCTTACCTGCCAATTGGAAGTGTAGACTACTACCCCCTATTTCCATGGCTATCCTTTGTCTTTATAGGGATTTACCTTGGACATTACCCTTATTATAAGACAGTCTTTTCAATGAGATCGCACTGGATTCAAATGATGGGAAGGCATGCTCTAGTAATCTATCTTTCCCATCAGATAATTTTATTTGGTTTAGTGGCTTCAGTGTTCTTCTTGTTAAACTGATAAGCCAAGATTTTTTTTCTTTTTAATTTGAATAGACTTGGTCAGCTTTGAAGAGACTGATACTGGCTGTTGATTTGAATAATCTTCATGATTTTTTGCCACTAAATCTAAATCATACAAGTAATTTACCATGACGCCCCAAGAATCATCCAAAGCATTCTGATTATCGTTTGCATGAGTATGAATATCAAAAAGATAAGCGCCATTCCCTAGATGAAAATGAGCAACAGGGTTTAAAGCAGCCCCTTTACTGTTCTTCTCTTGACTTAAGTAATGGTGTGTTAATCTGCGCAAAATTGCCATTCCTGGCGAAGAATTTCCAGCACATGACTGAATATCTTTAATTGTCTGTTCTGGAATTTCATCAGCACCCGATAAGTTAACTTTTTCTACCCATTTTCTAAGTCCTGGAACAGGAGATAAAGTCACAAACTGATTAATTTGGTTAAACTCAAGCTGAATTTCGGAAACCACTTGCTTAATCAAGAAGCTGCCAAAAGAAACCCCTTTTAAGGCTATTTGGCAGTTTGAAATAGAATAAAAAACAGCAGTATTTGCATTTAATGGGTCGATAGGCTTTACAGAAGTATCAAGAATTGGCATTATTGAATTAGGCACTTCGTTCATAAGTGCTACTTCAATAAAAATTAGTGGCTCATTCGGCAGGGCAGGATGAAAAAAAGCATACAATCTTCTATCTGAGGCGGCCACTCTATTTTGAAGATCTTCCCAATCAGAAATATCATGAACAGCCTCATACTCCATTATCTTTTCAAGAACCTGTGCACTTGTAGACCAATCAATTCGCTCTAATCTCAGAAAACCACGATTAAACCACGACTTGAATAAGTGAACAAAATCAAAGTCAAGAGACCTTAACTCAGGCAACTCCTTAATGAATGTTAATAGGGAACCCCTCATCTTTAATAAAGCTGGAGTTCCGTTTGGTATCTGGTTAAGCCTTCTAAGAAGTTTTTGACTCTTTGGCTCTATTATTCTATGTAAGTCTCTCAGTTGACGGTCATCATCAATATCAAGATCACTAATTGCTGATTTAAGTTGGTCACGATCAACACTAAACTCTTTTAATAGTTGAAGAAAAAAAACTTTCTTTTGTTCATCTGAAAGTTTTTCAAAATCCTCCAATACTAATTTTGCTAAGGAAAANAGAGTTGACTCGCCTCTCCTNCTTATCAGTTGATGACAAAGATCAATAATGCCCTCAGGACTTNGTTGTTTTTGGCTTANTCGACCTATTCCAATTCGCTGAATAATTGAATTTAAAAAATTCTGATGTTGTTTCATCTTGCTCCTGAAATTGAGCAACTATTGTAGATTAATTATTGTAATTATTCAATAGCACTAAAACGAAAGACATTGACTGCAATATAATCATTATAAGCAGCCCCTGACTGAAGCCAATTCCTAGCCTTGACTGANGATATTTTTGAGTTCAGCTTATCTTCAAGTTGAAGGAATAAGCCATATTTAAAAATATAATCTTCTTCTGTTAACACGCACAATTCGCCATCAGAAACAATAAGGCTTTTCTCTGGCATATCTCCTGGCTGAGCAGTAAATGAAGCCTCACCATTTTCATTCATCAAGTCTGATAATTTTGTTTCAAAATATTCTTTACTGAGTGGGCTATGTGTATAGTAATTTGTAAACAAATCTTCAGACTCAATCTCTAAGTAACCTCTCAAATCCTCAATAGAGGAAAACCTTTCATCTTCTATCCAAAAGATCACAAAGGCACCATTTGAGGCCCCAAGACCTAACTCTTTATCCTGAATCATTACAAGGGCGGAGCCATTAAGGATCGACTTCAAGAGATTTTGATCTAACGTTTTTATTTTGCGTTTAAAGTCACTTAGGTTCATATTATTTAACGTGATTGATATAACATAGACTTAAGGGTTTGAAAGTTAGTAGCAATTTTTCTTAGCGCATCTTCACCATCATCATTACTAACACTCCCCTCTTCAATTTCCTTTACTTTATCAACATACATTTTCTTCAGTGTATTTGTTGTTGCCAAAATTTCGTATACAGTTGGGGCCGCCTTATCCTTCCAATTTTCAGGCAAAAGAAAAGGATAACTTGGATCAAAATCTATTAATTTATCATCTTTTTGAATTACCATCACTTTGTTAGCGATATAAATAGTTGAGGCAATCTTTCTGGTAATTTTTCAAGGTTATCAATCACCATAAAACGATTTTTTCCAAAAATCCTAGCCACATACTGGTCAGCATATGGATCCAAACTGATGCAAAATGTTACAATGCCATGACCTCTAAGCTCTTCAACTGCTTTTTTTGCGTCCATACGAAGATGTTGTGGGTCATCTACATCGATATCTGCGGGCTCACCATCTGTCAAAACTAATAAAATTTTCTTTGCAGAAGACTGCGTTAATAAATCGATACCAGCATGTCTGATCGCCGCCCCCATCCTTGTCGAAAGACCCCCTTTAATTCCAGCCAATCTGCCTTTTACTTCATCATTAAAACTAAAATGAAATGGCTTGAATCGATAATACTGGACATCATGCCTTGAGTCTGAAGCAAAACCTGAAATCGTTAAATTGTCTCCAATTTTATCGATTGCCCATGAAAGCAGTGAGGTGGCTTCTCTCATTAGCTCCAGGATTGTCTTTTCACTCCCAACAACCATGTCATTTGTCGACTCAGACAAATCCATAAGAAGGTTAACTGATACATCTCTGATGTGCTGAACCTTCTTAACATATATTCGATCTGAGGGTGTTGTTCCTACCCTNATATCCGACAGCGCTGTGACGCATGCGTCAATATCAAGCTCACTACCCTCTTGTTGCTTTTTTAACTTAACGAGTCCTTGGGGCTGCATCTGGTCAATCGCATTTTTGAGCTGATTTGCAATCGGCTTATGCTCTTTAAGAATATTATTGATAACCTCAGAGTCACCCTTTCGTAATCTTCTTTCATAAAGCGTTGCCCAATTCGGACGATACAACTGTAATTGATAATCCCATTCATTGTAATGAAACGGCTCACTAACAGGCTCTTTACCCTCGATTTCATTAATGCTTACACCATCCAGCTCATCAGGAAAGTACTCTGTCTCAAGTGTCCAAATTTCCTGTGCATCATCGCCTGCAGTCTCTACATCAAGCTCATTATACATCTCCATGATGTTTGCTTTTCTTCTCACCTGTCGCTGACTTGCAGGAACATAATCATTCCCTTCTGAAACCCAGTCCAAGTCCTCATATTCCCATATATAGCGATTATCGTCTCTGTATGAAATGGGAGCAGCAACTAGTGCTGAGGCACTTATTTTGACATCAGTCTCTGATTTGATAATTTCATAATACTCCAAACCTAACTCAAAGCTTATGTCTGAAGAGTTATCGGATACTTTCATTTCTGTATTGAATAATTTTAAAAAATCTTTATTAAATGACTGCTTTGCTTTGTATTTCGAGTCAAGTGCCAACCTTGATAAATCTACTAAATCAATAATAAATGGATTGAGATCTTTCAAATCCTCATCCTCGGGGTGCAATGCAATCCATAGCTTTTTCATCCCTGGGAACTTCTTAATAGTATTTAATTCAACTCTTAAATCCTCTATCAAAGAGACACAAGCAACCTGCAAAGGATTTAATTGGTCGCCTTTAAAGGCTGAAGTTGTTTCCATGATATGCGCTGCTGCATGAGCACAGACTGCTCGATAGCAATTTATACCTGGCACAATCCTGCCTGAAGCGTGCTTATAATCATCATAAGCGTCTGGAATATGCATTACTCCATATTCAATGTATGGCTTTAAGCCTTTCTTTGTTTCATAGTCTCCAGAGGTTGGACGCAGAAAAAAATCACGGTTGTAAAATGCTCTCAAATAAAACTGAAGCTTTCTCTGATTATCTATAAAAAGAGTACCTCGCCTCTCCTGTTCAAGAATTTGAAGTGACTCGGCACTACTAAGCTCAAAATAAGCAATCTGAGCCTTAAAATCCCTATTGAAAGTTTCTGCTCCATACAGAACCCATCGCCTGAGTCCTCCCAAAGTCAGTTTACTTGTTAATAGATCAATGTTATTAAGCATTGGCCTCATTCCTCGAGGGGCAAGTGCAATCATCCTTTCTAATAATCGAAGGTATCCCTTCAACAGATCAAAATCACTCATTCGTCTTGCAACGTTTGGGAGGCTTGAAATCATTAANACAATTACGGCAGCTGAAGTTTGNGAGGACAATTTCATTATCGAAAAGACAATTTCACCAATGATAGACTCACCAACTTCTCTAACAACCATGGGGGTTTCTTCTAGGAATGAAATAACCATGTCCTCACCCTTTCCCATTGCATGAAGGGCGCCAGCACCATCTAGGTACACTTTAAGGCCATTAGGCGTCATCACTTTCGAGGCCTCTACAAAACTTCCAGTTAAAGCATCATGAAGGACGCTAGAGGGGTTTTGAAACTTATCCTCAAAATCCGATAGTTGAACCGAACTCATATCAGTTTTTTATTCAAAAAAAGTATCAATAGCGGCGTTCAAGGTGTCCACGATGTCCAAGTCATCGGTTATGGGATTAACCATAGCAATTTTGCAGGCTGATTTTTGATTCACCTTGTCTGCAATTAGTTGTCCTGCATATACGCACAATCGAGTTGAGATCCCTTCATCTAAACCATGGCCAACTAAGTTTCTTGCTCTTTGGGCCACTTGAACTAACTTGATAGCAGTTTCTTTATTGACACCAGACTCTTTTGCAATAATATGAGCCTCAGTTTTTTCATCAGGATAATGAAAATTAAAGCCGCAGAATCTTTGCTTTGTTGACTGTTTAAGGTCTTTCATTAAGTTTTGATAGCCTGGATTATATGAAATCACTAACTGAAAATCTGGATGTGCCTCAATCAACTCTCCCTTCTTATCAAGCGGCAAGGTTCTTCTATAGTCAGTAAGTGGATGAATTACAACAGTTGTATCTTGTCTTGCCTCTACCACTTCATCTAAATAACATATACCACCATAGCGAGCCGCCATTGCTAATGGACCATCTTGCCAAATAGTACCCTCTTTATCAAGCAAAAACCGCCCCACGAGATCACTCGCAGACATATCTTCATTGCAAGCAACAGTGATTAATGGTTTATCTAATTTATAAGCCATATATTCTACAAAGCGAGACTTGCCACAACCAGTTGGCCCTTTTAGCATCACTGGCATACGGTTCATGTAGGCAGCTGTATACATTTCAATTTCATCTTCTTGGGGCTGATAGAAGGGCTCTTCAGCAATTTTATATTGGTCTAATTCATTCATAATTTAATCCTTTCGAAAAAAAAACCCCTGCTGTTAGACAGGGGTTTATCCAATCAAGCTATCATGATTTTACTTGATTATTTAAAACCTTTGCCTCTGTAAATAACCATAGATGCACCTTGTGACTGAGCATAGTTATCATAACCAATTAAACGCACATGATTGTCAGGGTTAGCCTCATGACATGCTTTGCATTCATCAAGAATAGTATCAATATCTGTTTCTCCGAAAAGAGGTAATTTCCACATATACCAATAGTTTCCAGTTGCATTTTCTACCTCAGTATGCTCTACTCCTGGATTGTATCCCTGATCAACAATATATTGAACTTGCTCTCGGATTTGCTTGTCTGTCATTGCTGGTAAGTATGAAAATGTCTCAAATTTTCTACTCGAATTATCACTTAAGCGTGAAGGATAGTCTTGAACTTTACTCATAATAGTTTCCTTATATTTAATTTATTCTATACAGTCAATTTTATTTATGCTGTATATCTAATTTATCAACAGTATCNAACTCAAATTTAATTTCTTTCCATGTTTCCATCGCCACTTTAAGCTCTGGTGAATGTTTTGCAGCATTGGTGAGAATATCTTTAGATTCCTTCTCTAGCTCTCTTCCTGCATTTCGAGCTTCAACACATGCTTCAACAGCAACTCGGTTTGCAGCAGCGCCAGCAGCATTACCCCAGGGATGTCCTAGCGTACCACCTCCAAACTGAAGTACTGAATCATCACCAAAGATATTAACTAAAGCAGGCATATGCCATACGTGGATGCCACCAGATGCTACAGGTAACATCCCAGGCATTGAACCAAAATCTTGATCAAAGAAAATACCTCTTGAACGGTCCTCTTTAATAAAACTATCACGCATACAATCGATCCAACCTAATGTAGAATCGCGATCACCTTCAAGCTTACCTACAACAGTTCCTGAGTGCATATGATCACCGCCAGAAAGCCTTAGGCATTTTGCAAGAACCCTAAAGTGAATACCATGGTTAGGGTTCCTATCAACAACAGCATGCATAGCTCTGTGAATGTGAAGCAATAGTCCATTATCACGACACCAGTTTGCGAGACCAGTATTTGCTGTAAAGCCAGCCGTAAAAAAGTCATGCATAATTATTGGTGTACCTAACTCTTTTGCATACTCAGCTCGCTTATACATCTCTTCAGGAGTTGGTGCTGTCACGTTTAAATAGTGCCCTTTACGTTCACCTGTTTCTTTTTCAGCTCTCTCAATGGCATCTTGAACGAATCCAAAACGATCTCTCCAACGCATAAATGGTTGTGAATTTACGTTTTCATCATCTTTTGTAAAATCTAGACCGCCTCTAAGTCCTTCATAGCATGCACGACCATAATTCTTTGCCGAAAGACCTAATTTAGGCTTAATGGTGCAACCCAACATGGGGCGTCCATACTTATTCATTTTGTCTCTCTCAACTTGAATTCCGTTAGGTGGACCTCCACAAGTCATAACATAGGCAATTGGGAATCGAATATCTTCAAGTCTGAGGGCTCGCAGCGCTTTAAAACCAAATACATTTCCAACAAGGGATGTTAAGACATTAACAATAGAGCCTTCCTCAAATAAATCAATTGGATAGGCAATAAATGCATAGATAGCATCATCCGAACCTGGAACATCTTCAATTCTATATGCCCGACCCTTATAGTGATCAAGGTCTGTCAACAAATCTGTCCATACTGTTGTCCAAGTTCCGGTTGAAGACTCTGCAGCGACAGCTGCAGCAACTTCTTCTCTTGGAACACCCGGCTGAGGCGTTATTTTAAAACAAGCCAGAATATCAGTATCTTTTGGCTCGTATTCGGGCATCCAATAGGTGTCTCTATATTCTTTTACTCCAGCATCGTATCCTTTTTTTGCCATTCTAAACTCCCCTCTATAGTATTTATGTAAAAATTAAAGTCATTATAAATGTCAATATAAATAATGTAAAATAATATTTATTTATATAATCATTAGTTTTACTTATGATTAATTATACTCTCAAACAACTCTATAGCTTTGAATCTGTAATCAGACTTGGAGGCTTTACAAGTGCCAGTAAAGAGCTACATATCACTCAGCCTGCTGTTTA
>JGI26117J46588_1000169_pt1 | contig 13468 bp, 10 predicted proteins | sample AOAMet_48_BLW_10_2_FD_46588 | JGI IMG/M metagenome (IMG submission 46588)
GAAACTTGGATTACCGCTCCCGAAATGGGGGGCGATGAATGGGGGCACGTAAAACCATGCTTATTCGTTCGCCTCACCACGAAAGACGGAATATATGGCTGGGGTGAAGCTTTTGTGCTGCCCTATCGTAAAAAAGCGGTTGCAGAAATCATTCATGCACTGGGTCGATCGGCAAGCAAACTAAAATCTATTTCACCTTGGGCATTTCTTGATCTGGCAAAGCAGGCTGCCGCGCACCATCTGAGCTTGAAGTTTAGCGCCGCGAGTAGCGCGTTAAAAATGGCCTTATGGGATATATCAGGCAAACTTTTGAACGCACCGCTCTGCGACTTATTGGGCGGCGATCACAACCGCGCCATTCCGATTCATGGAAATATCCGGAGCGCCACGCAATGGGGTGTCGCTTCGTTTGAAACACGCGCAACCGATCTTGTTGCTCAAGAGTATAGGGCGATCAGAATCCACCCCATGCTGAACCACGCGGCGCAGGACGCCGCGATCGGCGATGACATTGCGCTTCTGGTTGATTTGGATGCTCAAGGCAATGCCGACGCCGCGATACAGATCGCACAGGCAATCAAACCCGCGCATGCCTATTGGTTTGAAGAACCCATCGACGGAAACGACAGTCAGGCCCTTGCTCAGATCCGCAAAGACACGGGGCTGCGCGGTGTGACGGGTGAAAAACATTGCGGTTTGGCACATTTTCGTGCCGTACTGGCTGCAGGTGCCGCCGATATTCTAAACCCTGACATAGCCGCAGTAGGGGGAATTTTGGACCTGCTTGAGCTTGTAGAACTGGCCAAGCAGCAAGGCGTTCAGATCTCGCCACATTGCTGGAGTTCTATGACTGTTGCGGCCGCGGCGATGCTCCATGTTTGCGCGTCAATCCCCAACGCTGAACTGGCCGAAATATATCCCGCATATATCCCATATGGCGAAAAATTTGCGCTTAAAGCGTTCCATCTGGAAGGAGAGTATGCCCATCTTTCATATAAGCCGGGGATTGGTGTTGACCTTAATGTATCGGCTCTGCACACTCTGTGTGAGCATCATCAATCCACTTGCCTGAGCCTTGCGGAGGCAACCTGTTGAACGCATCCCTTGAAGTCAAAGCGAAACTTGCCTGCCTTTATGCAGGCGCTGTGTGGGGATTATTCTGGATTCCCCTTAGGGCTCTCGAAGACGCAGGGATTCACGGTCTTTGGATCACCGTTGTCTATTTTCTTATACCGACAATCTGCCTTACTCCCGTTACCCTAAAGCGATGGAAGCATGTCAAAAAGGGTGGGCTTTCATTGCAACTAACCGCAATGTTATCGGGCGGAGCATTGCTGCTTTACTCAACGTCAATCGTATACACGGATGTGGTGCGGGCCATGCTGCTGTTTTATCTCACGCCGATATGGGCGACGATATTGGCACGGATCTTTCTAAACGATGCGATCACCCCAAGCCGCATACTTGCTATGGCGATGGCCATTCTAGGCATGTTGACCATTTTTGGCCTGGGCGCGCGGTTTCCCATCCCGCAAAATATAGGGGATTGGCTTGGTATTGCCTCGGGGGTTCTTTGGGCGATAGCGATGGTGCGCCTGCGCATGTCTGAAAGCCATTCAGCCATCGAGTTGACGGCCGGTTTTTTTCAGTGGTCGCTGATCTTTTCGGCAAGCGCTGCCTTTTTACTGGCCCCCGCTTATATACCAAAAGTTGAGCAGGCTTTACCGGCGCTGCCATTGCTACTGATTTTCATGGCTCTTCTGGTTTTGCCCGGCACCTATGCCTCGCTTTGGGGGCCAAAATATCTAAGCCCAGGTATCGTTGGCCTATTATTCATGACCGAAATCGTCGTTGGGGCAATTTCGGTGGCGCTTTTAGCTGGCGAACCCTTTGGTATCCGTGAACTTACGGGCGTTTTGCTTATCGCCGGGGCGAGCATGCTGGAACCACTTTTGGCGCTCCGTCGCCCGCGTCGAAATCTCCATCCCATTGATTAAACGGCGCTCTAAACTTGCAGGAATTTTTCTTTAAAAGCCTTAGAGCCCAGCGCAATATCTGCAACTGNCTTAATCTTCTTGCGGGCCTCTTTATGCTTGNTGGCGCTTATTTCATCCAAAGGCAGCATTTTTTCGATGGCAAATTGCATTTCCGATATGGCCATATTGGTTTCGACAGGGTGCGGCAACAGGCCAGCGCGCACCCAAATGCCATCAATATGAACCCCAAGATGGCGCGCCACCTGCTCGGCCTCCTGTTCTGGCAAAAAATGTTTCAACTCATGCATCAAGTTGCTTCTGATGCGTTCATTATTGGCAATCTGAACGCGCTGGCATTCTGTATTATGGGGCACTTCAGAAATCAGAGACACCCAAGCTTGGCACACTTGACGGTTAAAAATAGTTTCAAAAAAATTGGCGACGATAATCGCCCAGAGCCGTTCATACGGGGTTTCGGCATAGCGNTATAATTCAACAACAGATCCGCTGAGCAACGTGTTAGATCTTCGAAAAACNGCTTCAAGCAAAGCACTTTTATCTTTAAAATGGTGCAGCACCACACCTTTTGAAACACCCGCAATATCGCCAACTTTTTCCAATGTAGTTTTTCGCAAACCGTATCGAATCACCGCCTCAAAGGCAGCACGAGACAGTTCGACGCGTCTAATAGCTCGGATGGAACTGGTTCGCATATGGGAGCACCCTCAGAAATCTACATTGTTATTATTGCCATAGTTTTGACGAAAAACCTGAAAAACACAACCATTGACATAAAAAACTTTCTAATGGTAAGTTTTATCTACAATAAGAAAGAAAAGGGGCGGCCACCAACGGTGGAACGTCGATAATCAAAGGGAGAAACCATGCAACAGATTAGTAAAGTAACCAGCGTTCTTGGCTTTGCCATGCTTGGATTGGTTAGCAGCGCCGCTGCCGATAGCAGCGATCCAATTAAAATCGCCGTCAATGAATGGACAGGACAGCATGTGTCGGCGCATATCTCGGGCAGCGTTTTGCAAGCTGCAGGATATACTGTCGAATATGTTACCGCCGGCGCGGTGCCGCAATTTGCCGCCATTGCGCAGGGAAATCTACATCTGCAGCCCGAAACATGGGGCAATAACGTGGGAGACATTTACCCCAATTCTGTTGCCAATGGCGATATTGTCGTCTTGGGCTCAACAGGGCTTGAGCCAACAGAAAGCTGGATGTACCCAAGCTACATGAACGCACAATGCCCCGGATTACCAGATGTGAACGCACTGATCGCCTGCTCGCAGCTTTTTGCCGCGGCTGAAACGTTCCCCAAGGGACGTTTAATAACCTATCCCGCCGATTGGGGCACGCGCTCCAAGGATTTGGTCAACAGCGCGGGCTTACCATTTGAACCGATTGCCGGCGGATCAGAAGGCGCTATGATTGCCGAAATGCAGGCCGCCTATAAGACACAATCCCCCATGTTGGTGATGTTTTGGGAGCCGCATTGGGTTCACTCAGAAATGGATTTCGACTGGGTTCAATTCCCCGGCTATACCGAAGATTGCGACACCAACCCTGAACCCGGCATTTACCCCGACAAAACAGGCGATTGCGGCTTCAAGCAGGCCAATATCTCTAAAATCGTGTCGCGTGACTTTGAAACCACCTGGCCCGGCGCCTTCAAAATCATAGAAGCTTTGTCCATCGACAATGCTATGCAGAATTCGCTTCTTTTAGAAATCGATTTCAACAAACGTGAACTTGAAGAGGTGATCGCAGAGTGGATGGTGAACAATGAAGCCACTTGGAAGCCTTGGGTTGCCGCAGGCAGTTGATCCTGCTGGCAGCTGAACATTCAAACGGGGCGGTCTCATTCCACCGCCCCGTTTCACAACTTAACCATAACAAAAAGTTCTGATATGATGTGCGGGCCACGTTAAAACAGGCCAGAGGCGCTGGACTGCTCTGGCGCATCTAAAGGGGGGAGCATGACACAAAAGAGCGAAGCCACCGTTAAAATCGCCTGTCGCAATGTGTGGAAAATATACGGCAATACTCCCAATTCTTATTTTAATCACCCCACCGGCCCCGCCTGCGATAACATCCCAGAATTGGTTGATAAAATAAGGCAGAACGGCGCAATCCCAGCGGCTGCAGATGTTTCTTTCGACGTGAATGAGGGTGAGATTTTTGTTATTATGGGTCTGTCCGGTTCTGGTAAATCCACGATGGTGCGCTGCCTGTCGCGCCTTGTCGAGCCGACCCGCGGGGAAATTTTACTCGATGGCGAAGATCTGCTTAAGAAAAACAAGTCTGAGCTGATCGATATCCGCCGTCACAAAATGGGTATGGTTTTTCAAAGCTTCGGTTTGCTTCCGCATCTATCTGTGGCAGAAAACATCTCATTTCCTCTTAGCCTGCAAGGCTTGTCGGCCAAAGAGCAGCACGAAAAAACAGCGCGGGTGATTGAGCTGGTTGGGCTGGAAGGGCGCGAAAAAAGTTTTCCGCGGCAACTCTCCGGGGGGCAGCAACAACGGGTGGGGATTGCGCGTTCCTTGGCGGTAGAGCCAGAGCTGTGGTTTCTAGACGAGCCATTTTCCGCGCTTGATCCGTTGATCCGGCGCCAGATGCAAGATGAATTTCTGCGGATCCAATCCACGTTGAAAAAATCCATCGTCTTCATCACGCATGATTTTCTAGAGGCGCTGCGCATTGCCGACCGAATGATGATCATGCGCGATGGCATGGTTGTTCAGATCGGTACACCCGCTGAATTGATCATCAATCCGGCAGATGACTACGTGGCCGAATTTACCAGTGATGTACCTTTGGCGCGCGTGTTGTTGGCGCGCGATGTGATCGACGATACCGCAACGGTGCAAGCGGGCATGTTTGAAGTGCAAGAAACGGTTTGCGTTGAAGATCTGCTTTGCCATCTGGCAATTCATCGCAACGGCGTTGCGGTTGCCCAGAATGGGAACCCCATCGGCGTTGTTACCCCGACATCGGTGGTATGTGCTTTGTCGAAGGGTTCAGAAGTTAAACCTGATACCACGCGGCAGCAGGAGGCCGGATGATGCGCGCCGAAACGGATGCCGTCAAACACTCTCAAAAGCCGGCAGGGCGTTTTTCCTTGCTTCTTTGGTTTGCGATACTGGCTGTGACCTTAGGCTTGTTGGCCCTGCGCGACGCGGCCCCATGGCTGATCGTCTTTCCCGACGAATGGGTTATGCCGATCGTATTGGTTCTAAACACCATGATGACGTGGGTCGTAGAGGCAACAGGGGCATTTTTTCGTACAGTTTCTATGGGCCTTGACGTGCCTATGGATGCGGTGCGCAGCCTTTTAACCTGGCTGCCCTGGTCCGTCTCAGTCTTTATATTGGTGAGTATTGCTTATGCGGCATCAGGGTGGAAGCTTGCCGTTTTTACAGCTTTTTCTGTCAGTTACATGCTGATTGTGGGGCTTTGGATTGAGTCGATGAATTCGCTCGCTTTGGTGGTGGTATCGGTGCCGCTGGCCGTGTTGATTGGGTTTGCCATCGGAACCGCAGGGTTTTTCTATCCGCGCGCGGAACGTGCCATCATGGTCACCTTAGATGCGCTACAAACTATTCCAGCCTTTGCCTATTTGCTTCCTATCCTGCTGCTATTTGGCTTTGGCGTCGTGGTGGGGCTGATTGCGGGCATCTTATATGCCTTCCCTCCAATGGTACGCAACACGCTGCTTGGTCTACGCCGGGTTGCGCCGGAAGTGATCGAATCTGGTTTGATGTCGGGGGCCACCGCGACCCAATTGTTCTTTCGGGTGCGCGTGCCAAGCGCAGCAAGACAAATTATGTTAGGGATTAACCAGACCACGATGGCGGCGTTTTCAATGGTGATCATTGCGTCAATTATTGGTGGGGCCTCCGATATTGGCTGGGAAGTTTTATCGGCGATGCGCAAGGCACGGTTTGGTGAAAGCTTGGTGGCAGGCGTGGTGATTGCCTTGATGGCCATGGTTATGGATCGCATAACGGCGGGGTTTGCAAATCGAAAACCAAAGGAAACGAACCTTGTTTCCGAACCGTTTTACTGGCGTCACCAATTCACTTTAACCGCCGTTACGGGCGCCTTATGCCTTTATTTTATTAGCCTTATTTTGCCACCACTTCAAACCTATCCAAAGTCTTGGGTCTACGACCCTTCTGGCCCTTTAAACAACGCGATCGATTATATCATCATTGAATATGCAGCCTGGATTGCGCTGATTAAAACTTGGGCGTTCTTTTACCTAATGCTTCCAATCAAAATGGGGTTAGAGCAGGTGATTTCGCCCTTTTCTTGGGGGTTCACATTTACCCCCGCATTGAAGGCCGGTTATGCTTTGACGGCACTGGCATTGATGGCGCTTGCAGGGCTGCGAAGACGGCAGAGACTTGCGGTGGTGATTGGATTGCTGGCGATTATGCTGTTTTTTGGATTGACCCGCATGCCATGGCCTGCGCTCTGGTTGATTATGGCTTTTGTGTGCTGGCAATTATCTGGTCCAAAGCTGGCTTTGTCCGTTTTAATCGGGCTCGCCTATCTGTTACTGTCAGGCATCTGGCCGCAGACCTTACTGAGTGTTTATCTCTGCGGCATTGGCGTCGTTTTGTCATTCACCCTTGGCTCTGCACTGGGCATTTTGGCCTCTGAATTCAAATCTGTTTCGCGGGTTTTGCAGCCCATTAATGACACGCTGCAAACCATGCCACTCTTTGTGCTGCTGATCCCTTTTGTAATGATCTTCAAAATTGGCGAGTTCACAGCCCTCCTGGCCGTGATGGCTTATGCCATGGTCCCTGCAATCCGGTATTCTGAGCATGGATTGCGAAGCGTACCACATGAGGTGGTTGAAGCGGCCACTTGCATGGGCTGCACCCGTTGGCAATTATTGTGGCGGGTAAAGATTCCCTTGGCTCTTCCCGAAATGATGCTGGGCCTTAATCAGACAATCATGTTCGGGATTTCTATGCTGGTTATCGCGGCCTTAGTGGGCACCAGCGGCCTGGGTCAACAAGTCTATATCGGGCTGGGAGATGGTGATTTTGGCGTTGGTATGACCGCCGGGATTGGCATGGCGATTATCGCAATCATCGCAGACCGAATGACCGCTGCCTGGAGCGTCAAGCTGCAGGAACGCTACACATCAAACCCAGCCAGCTGAAGGTTAGCGCTATGGTAAAAACACCTGCCCTGCCCCTGACAAGTACGCATTGGGGCACCTATCGCGCCAAGGTCGCGAATGGCCGCGTGCAAGAGCTGCTACCCTTTGAGCATGACCAAGACCCCTCGCCCATCGGGCCAGGCATTTTGGATGTGCAGCATGGGCCAATGCGCATAGATATGCCTATGATACGCAAAAGCTGGTTAGAGGGCAAAGCTGGCCATAGCACCGACTTGCGCGGGCGCGAGCCGTTCGTGGCCGTAAGCTGGGCGGATGCGAACCGTCTGGTTGCGGATGAGCTTACGCGGGTACGCCGCGACTTTGGCAATCAGGCGATCTATGGCGGCTCTTACGGCTGGGCAAGCGCCGGCCGGTTTCATCATGCTCAAAGTCAACTCAAGCGGTTCTTGAACTGCATCGGCGGCTTTACCAGTTCAAAATTCACCTATAGTTTCGCCGCTGCTGAGGCCATGGTGCCGCATATCCTGGGCAGCTTTCGCGCGTATCTGGACACCTGTACAAGTTGGGAAGTGATCAGGGACCACACGCAGCTTTTCGTCTGTTTCGGAGGCGTGCCGCTGAAAAACGGTCAGATCAGTCAAGGCGGCACCGGCTGTCATATTCAGCGCGAAGCCTTGTTGGCCGCAGGCAGCGCGGGGATCGAGATTATCAATGTCAGCCCCATAAAATCTGACATGCTTGAAGATGTTGACGCTGAATGGGTGCCCCTGCGCCCTAATACGGATGTGGCGATGATGCTGGGGCTAGCGCATACTTTGCAGATCGAAGGGCTTACGGATCAGGCCTTTTTGGATCGTTACACGCAGGGATTTGAAGCCTTTCTGCCTTATTTGATGGGCGAGCCCGACGGCATCGCAAAAACCGCGGATTGGGCAGCTAAGATTTGTGAAATTCCTGCAGAGACGATCCGCGCATTGGCCCGCCGCATGGCAGCCCAGCGCACGATGATTTCACTCAGTTGGTCGCTCACGCGTCAAGACCATGGTGAGCAACCCTTCTGGATGGGTATAACATTGGCCTCAATGCTCGGCCAGATCGGTTTGCTTGGTGGCGGGTTTGGATTTGGTTACAGCGCGATGAATTACATCGGGGGCAAATTCAAAAGCATTTCCGGAGCATCTCTTCCACAGGGAAAAAATCCAATTGAAAACTTTATTCCAGTGGCCCGTATCACTGACTTGCTGCTTAACCCGGGTCGGCCCTTCGATTTTGACGGGGTAGAGTACACATATCCTGATATTAAACTGGTGTGGTGGGCCGGAGGCAATCCTTTTCACCATCATCAAGACCTGAACCTGATGATGCAGGCTTGGCAAAGGCCAGACACGATCATCGTCAATGAGTGGTGCTGGAATTCACTTGCCAAACACGCTGATATCGTGCTGCCCTGCACCACGCCGATGGAACGGGCTGATATCGCGATAACCCCGCGCGACCCCTATGTGGTTGCCATGGCGAAACTGACAGAACCCTTTGCGCAGGCCCGCGACGATTATGAGATTTTTGCCGGTATTGCTGAGGCCATGGGTGTTGCAGAGGCTTTCACCGAAGGGCGTAGCGCTGCTGATTGGCAGAGGCAAATATACGAACAAACCATCACTCGAGCCCATAAAGACGGCGTTGAGATGCCCGAGTATGACCGTATTCTTGATAAGGGCTGGTTCAAACTTGCAGAGCCTGCGCACCCCACCGTCATGTTAGAGGATTTTCGCGCCGATCCTGCGGCAAATCCGCTGACCACGCCTAGCGGTAAAATTGAAATCTTTTCAAAAACGGTTGCAGATTTTGGCTACGCCGATTGCCCCGGACATCCGCTTTGGCAGGAACCTTATGAATGGTTGGGCAATAGGGCTGACTATCCACTTCATCTGATATCAAACCAGCCAAAGGAAAAATTACACTCCCAGCTCGATCATGGTTCTGTCAGCAAGGCCCGTAAAGTTGGAGGCCGCGAACCATTGCACATGCACCCTGAGGATGCCGATATGCGCGGGCTTAAAACCGGGGATCTTGTGCGCGCGTTTAACGATCGCGGTGCCTGCCTGGCAGGCATTGTGGTTGACCCCACCATGCGCCCTGCAGTTGTTCAGATGAGCACCGGTGCCTGGTATGATCCAGATGAAACCGGTTTGTGCAAACATGGCAACCCCAACGTGCTGACCCGTGACAAGGGCACATCAAAACTGGGGCAAGGCCCCAGCGCCCATTCCTGCCTGATCGAGGTTGAACTGTTCACAGGCTCAGCGCCATCTGTCACGGCACATGCGCCGCCCACCATCCTACGCCCCAGCCCAGATAACGATCGAATGGAGAAGACATGAGCAATCTTCAAGAAGCCTCTGATTTGCATAACAACATCGCTATAAGCGCCCGCCGTTTTGAGGAATCTCCATTTATCGAACGCACACGCCGACCAGAAATGGTGAAAGGGGTTTATGCAGGGCGGTTCTTCACAATTTATATGGGTGAAGATTATCTCGATAAATATTGGTGTCTGCGTCAAAAAGCGCTTATTTTTGACGTGCCTGAAAAGCCGATCGAAATCTGCGGGCCGGATGCCGTTCCTTTTCTAGAAAAAGTATTTGCTCGAAAGATTGCAACAATGACCGAAGGCCGCGGATATTACGCAATTGCCTGCACCCCGCAAGGCGGCATCTTTATGGATGGGGTAATGTTTCGGTTGGCTGAAGACCGTTTTTGGTATGTGCAGGCCGATGGCCCAATGGAAGCTTGGTTGGTGGCGCATTCCGAGGGCTTAGACGTCACCATACGGGACCCGCGCAGTCGCGTGTTGCAAATTCAAGGGCCGGCCTCGATGGCGGTCATGACGGCCGCCTCAAACGGGGCGATTGACGATACAATGAAATATTTTCGTTCCGGATATTATGACTTGGGCGGTCAAACGCTCTATGTCTCACGCACCGGTTTCACCAATGAACTTGGCTATGAAATTTACAGCAACGGGGCGCAGACGGATCATCTGGCGCTTTGGGATCATCTGATGGATTGCGGCGCGCCGCATGGCATGGAGTTTTCATCCACCCACGCCTTGACCATCCGCAGGATCGAAGGCGGTATTCTTGGAAATGGCACCGATATCACGCCGGATATGACGCCGTTTGAGGCTGGCTTGGCACCTTTCGTTAACATGGACAAAGGCGATTTCATCGGTCGAACTGCGCTTTTGACGAAAGAAAGGCACTGCTGTCTCTTTGGGGTGACATGTAGCACAAAAACCCCGGCTGCAGGCGCGCTGATTTTCGACGGTGGCCGCGAGGTTGGGCGCATTACCGCAGGGATCCCCTCCCCAACGCTGGGCCTTGGCGTTGGCTATGTGCATTTTAACACGCGCGGCGATTGGGTCGGCAGAACCCTCGCGATGCGCTTGCCTGACGGCAGCCTACACGACGCTCAAATCGTTCAACCGCCATTTTTTGACCCAGACAAAAAAATTGTACGCGGGCTGGATCGTTCTATCCCGGAACGCCCTGCGAACTGATCAATGAAAGCAGTAGATAGCATGACTGACGCCGACATTTTGGAACCACAGGATTGGACCTTCCCAATACCCATCGCGTATGGGCCAGGCCGTCTGGGGGAAATTGGGCAACACTGCGCGGCGCTGGGGCTGAAAAATCCCTTGATCGTCACCGATAAAGGCAGCCGAGATTTGCCTTTCATTTCAAGGTTGCAGAGGGTTTTGTCTGACGCAGGCGTGTCCGCTGGCTTGTTTTCGGAAATATCGCCAAACCCGCGCGATGATGAAATTGGCGCCGGGCGCGATAAATTCCGCTCGGGCAATCACGATGCGATCATTGCGATTGGAGGCGGCAGTGCGATGGATGGAGGCAAGGCCATCTGCCTTACCGCCAGAAATGACAGAGATCTTTGGGAGTTTGAATGGGAATCCGAGCCGGCAGATATTGGCCCTGATCAAGCGTTTCCAACGCTGATCACCATTCCGACCACGGCCGGAACTGGCGCCGAAACTGAAAGTACGGCGATGGTCACCCATACGGGTAAAGGCATGAAATTCTGCATCTACCATCCGCAATTGAAACCATCTTTGGCGCTGCTTGACCCAGAACTGACCCTTGGCCTGCCTGGCAATCTGACCGCCTGGACCGGCGCGGATGCCATGGTGCATGCAATTGAGGCCTATTGCGTGCCGGGTTTTCATCCGCTGTGTGATGGCCTTGCACTGGAAGGGCTGGCTCTGGTCGCAAAATGGTTACCGATGGCAGTACGCGCGCCGGAGAACATGGCCGCGCGTGGTGGCATGCTTGTCGGATCTTGCCTTGCCGGGATCGCTTTCCAAAAAGGCTTGGGGCATGTGCACGCGATCTCGCACATGGTGGGGGCTGAATTTAATACACAGCACGGGCTCACCAACGCAATCATATTGCCAGTTATTCTGCGGTTCAACTTGCCGGGTATGGAGCACAAGGTAAAGCGTATGGCGGATGCCATGGGCCTCACAGATGCATCGGTTGACGCCTTCATTATAGAGGTTGAGCGCCTTCTTAACGATATCAATATCCCACGTTCTTTAAGTGAAATCGGGGTGCCCGCAGATTGTGCCAGCCGCATCGCTGAAAAGGCAATGCAAGATAGCGCGGCAGGTACAAACCCCAGAACCGCGAGCCGCGCCGAAATGGAGCTTTTGGTAGAAAGCGCTTTGGCTAAAGCACGCTAAGGGAAGGAAAAAACCGAATAATGTACAGCGCATTCCAAAAGCACGATGTTGAAACAGCCCCAGAGAAAAGCAAACCACTCTTGCGGCAATTGCTTGAGCATTCGGGGCCAAATGGGTTTTACGCCGTAACCGCAGATTCTCCAGAAACGCTGACAGCATATGCTGCACTGCACAAAGCATTCATGGCCTCAAGCTTTACGAATGAAGAAAAAACTGTGGTTTGGCAGAGCATCAATGTCGAAAATCAATGTCATTTCTGTGTTCCAGCGCATACTTACATGGCCAAGGCTATGAAGATTGATAAGGCGATATCAAATGCTCTGCGCGACGAAAAAGCTCTTCCCACGGCCCGGCTCGAAGCTTTACGCGATTTTACTTTGCTGTTGTTGCGCAATCATGGGCACGCAAGTGACTCTGCAATCTCAAAGTTCCTAAGCGCCGGTTTCACTCATCAGAATATGTTGGAGGTTGTGCTGGGCTTGGCTCAAAAAACGATCAGCAACTACGTCAACCATTTGGCGCGTACACCTATTGATAAGCAATATGAACACTACGCCTGGAAAAAATCGGGATAAAATCAGATGAAAAACCTTTCAAACTTTTATATCTCTGGGCAGTGGGTTAACCCAATCTCAGAAGCCTCAATGCCAGTTCTGAATCCTGCCACGGAAGAACAAATTGGAACGGTCGCCTTGGGCAATTCAGCGGATGTGGACAGCGCGGTCGCCGCCGCAAAATCTGCCTTTGATAACTTTTCTTTAACCAGCAAAGCCGATCGCTTGGCGCTTCTCAAAGCGTTGAAAGCTGTCACTGAAAAGAGGTTCGAGGATCTTGCACAGGCGATGCGCATAGAGATGGGCGCCCCGATTAGCATGGCGCGCGACGCGCAGGCCGATGCCGCGATTGGCCATCTTATTGGCTTCATAGAGGCGCTTGAAACGCTTGAAGAGCGCTGCGTTTTATCCAATAGCGATATTTTGATACGCGAACCGATTGGCGTTTGTGGGCTGATTACGCCTTGGAATTGGCCGATGAATCAGATCGCGCTTAAGGTTATTCCGGCACTGGCCACGGGCTGTACCTGTATTTTAAAACCTTCCGAGCATACGCCGATTTCCGCAATGATCTATGCAGAAATTATTCATGAGGCCGGCTATCCAGCTGGAGTGTTTAACCTAATCAATGGCCTTGGAGACACGGTTGGCTCGGCGCTGTCGCGTCACCGCGATGTTCAGATGATGTCGTTTACCGGATCAACGCGTGCCGGGGCAGCCGTCACGCAGGATGCCGCCGAAACCGTCAAAAGGGTGACGCTTGAGCTGGGTGGCAAATCACCCAACCTCGTCTTTGCAGATTGCGACCTTGCAGAGCGCGTTACCGCCTCGGTCGGTGAATGCATGTTTAACACCGGACAATCTTGCGATGCTCCAACCCGGCTTTTGGTCGAGCGCGCGTGTTATGACGAGGTGCTCAAAATCGCAAAGCGGGCGGCAGAAGCAACGGCGGTCGGGGATCCGGCGCAGGCGGGTGATCATATCGGCCCTCTCTTTGACCGTATTCAATATGAACGTGTGCAAGCCATGA
>JGI26117J46588_1000170_pt1 | contig 13447 bp, 10 predicted proteins | sample AOAMet_48_BLW_10_2_FD_46588 | JGI IMG/M metagenome (IMG submission 46588)
CCGCCGCAAAAACGCTGGAAGACGCAGCCCGGATGCGCGCAGCCCACAGCCCGGGGTTTGAGCATGTGCCTATAGAACGCTGGCGCGCCGAAGCGGCCAATCTTTACGCAGAAACCCCGCTTGGATTGGACCTTCGCTATGATTCAAAGCTGCGCGATGCAGTGATTGAGCAACAAGCCGCAATGCCCAACCCCGACCTTTGGCCCCTTTTTAAGGCTTTAGACGGTCTGCCTTTGGCTTTAATTCATGGTGTGAATTCAGACCTTCTAAGCGCAGCAGCGGTAGAAAAAATGCAGGCATATCGGCCCGATATGATTTTGGCTAAAGTCCCGAACCGAGGGCATATTCCCTTTCTAGATGAACCCCAAGCGCTGGACGCGTTGCACAAATGGAGCAAGTTGATAGAAAATGGACCTTGATCTTATCAAAGCTGCCGCGGGGCGCCTGCGTGGCCATGCGCGCGAAACGCCGTTGCTCAACTCACCCTTTTTAGATGAGATCGCCGGCCGCCCCATCTGGGTAAAAGCTGAATGTTTACAGCATACTGGCAGCTTCAAATATCGGGGCGCATTTGCGGCCATTTCGGCTTTAAGCGAGACCCAACGGCGCAAGGGCGTATTGGCGTTTTCTTCGGGTAACCACGCCCAAGGCGTGGCCCTCGCCGCGAAACAGCACGATACTTCCGCCTTGATCATAATGCCCGAGGATGCGCCACGAATTAAGATCAACAATACAAAAGCCTTGGGCGCTGAAGTGCNGCTTTACGATCGACATAAGGAAAGCCGCGAAGCGATTGGCGCNACTTTGTCCGATCAACGCGGGTTGACCTTGATCAAACCTTATGATGAGCCGCAGGTCATCGCGGGCCAAGGCACGACCGGGCTGGAAATTGCCGATCAATGCGCCGCTTTAAACATAGAGCGCGCCGATGTTCTTGTGTGTTGTGGCGGTGGCGGGCTGACCAGCGGTATCGCAATTGCACTGGCCGATGCCGCGCCGCAGATGCAGGTCTTTCCCGTAGAGCCCGAAGGTTTTGATGATACCGCGCGCTCGTTGGCAACTGGCACGCATCAGCATAATGCGCCGNAGGCGCGCGGCATCTGTGATGCTATTGTAACCCCGACGCCGGGCGATCTTACATTTCCAATTTTGCAGCAATATTGCAGCCGAGGGCTTGTTGTCTCTGAAANACAGGCNCTGGAAGCGATGGCGTTGGCCTATGCGCGTTTGAAAATTATTCTCGAGCCNGGCGGAGCAGTTGCTTTGGCAGCAGCATTATTCAACGCCCCAGAACGCGCGCAGCACCCCGTGATTGCCGTGGCCTCAGGGGGCAATGTTGATACGGAAATGTTCCAAAACGCGTTGCGCCACGCGCCCAGCAGCTAAGCAAGGTAAAAACCAACTGCAGTGCCCTGCGGATATTGAATGATCCAATCAGGAATGTTAGCCCATAATTCAAGCGCTTAAAAAAGAAAAAGCCGGCGCGAGGGGAGTGATGTTGGATGCGTTATGCTGATCTCGAACACATAAAGCTGCATTACCGCGAAGATGGTGATCCAAAAGGGCCGGCTTTGGTCTTTTCAAATTCGCTTGGCACAGATTTGCGGCTTTGGGATCCTATTCTGCCTTATCTTCCGAAAGATTTCAGGATTATCCGATATGACAAGCGCGGCCACGGACTGTCCGAATGCCCCTCTGGCCCCTATAGCATGGGCGCGTTAATCCGCGATGCAGAAGCGCTGTTAGACCATTTAAACGTTTCAAATTGCGTTTTTATAGGCCTGTCTATCGGCGGCATGATCGCACAAGGATTGGCCGCCAAGCGTTTGGATCTGGTGCATGCTTTGGTGTTATCAAATACGGGTGCAAAAATCGGAACATCGCAACTGTGGCAGGGCCGTATAAAAGCGGTTGAGCAAGGCGGGATTGAAGCGCTTGAGAGCGCCATTATGGAGCGGTGGTTCAGCGCCGAATTTCGCGCGACACCACAATTGGATTTATGGCGTAATATGCTGATCCGCCAGCCACGTGAGGGCTATATAGGATGCAGCGCGGCGATTGCGGGCAGCGATTTTCTGGCCCCTACCTCTGGCTTGCGATTGCCCTGTCTTGGCATAGCGGGCAGCGAGGATGGCTCAACGCCGCCTGATTTAGTGCGCGAAACAATAAACTTAATCCCCGGCGCGCAATTTCAGCTGATCAAAAAAGCGGGCCATCTTCCCTGCGTTGAGCAGCCTGAAGTTTATGCCAAAATACTGCTCAAGTTTTTGCAAGATGTTGGCTATGCAACCGATAATTAACCCAACGATACAAGCTTGGCTTGCCTTTCAACGCGGCGCAGAAGGCCCATTGGTGCAACACGCGTTAAACCGCGTGAATAAAAAAAGCGATGCCCTTTCATCGCAGCGCATAAAAAAACCGCACGGCACGGGTTCACCAAAAGTGTCAAAGCATGAGTGAAACCCCCGCAAGCAGCGTAAAAGTCACGCGCCCTACGATTGTATTTCTGGTGATGACAGTGGTGCTAGATTCGATGGGCATTGGCATTATTATCCCCGTTACACCGGCGCTGCTCACCGATGTTCTTCCCGGTGCCAGCCTTGCAGAGGCGGCGATATGGGGGGGGCTTCTGGCATCAATTTATGCTGCGATGCAATTTGTTTTCGGGCCCATTTTGGGATCTTTATCGGATCAGATCGGCCGCAAGCCAATTTTACTTGTCTCGCTTTTGGTGATGGCGTTTTATTATCTGGCCATGGGCTTTGCGCAAACCATTTGGCTGTTATTTGTCGCTCGCATTATTGGGGGGATCACATCCGCCACGCAGCCAACTGCCTCGGCCTATATGGCAGATATTTCAAAGCCCTCGGAAAAAGCAGCGCGGTTTGGCCTGCTGGGCGCGGGGTTTGGTATGGGCTTCGTACTGGGCCCGGTTTTGGGCGGATTCTTAGGCGAATGGGGACCGCGCGCGCCGTTTTTTGCTGCGGCGGCTTTAGCCGCCTTGAACGCGGTGATGGGGATTATCATCCTACCTGAAAGCGTGACGGATAATATACGCAGCAATTTTAATTGGCGGCGGGCCAACCCATTTGGAGCTTTGAAAACCGTCGCGGCCTTTCCGGGCTTGCGTCTATTCTTAACGGTCACCCTTCTTTACGGTATTGCCACCTCAGTTTATGCTGCAATATGGCCGTTTTTCACGGTCGAGCGATTTGACTGGTCGCCCGGCATGATCGGTGTTTCCCTAACGATCTACGGCGTGTTTTTTGCGATCGTTCAAGGCGGGTTGGTGCGCCCTGCCATTGCAAGATTTGGCGAGACAAAAACGGTGATCATCGGNTTTTGCTTTGAACTTTTGGCGATGATCATGCTGGCTTTGGTAACCAATGGCATTTTATTGCTGTTTTTAATCCCCGTTGCATCGCTTGGGGTTATCGGCCAGCCTGCCCTGCAAGCGATTATGTCTCAAGCGACTCCGAATGATACGCAAGGCACGCTTCAAGGCGTTTTGGGCAGCTTACATTCTGTTTCAATGGTGATCACGCCTTTGACGATGACATTCGTTTTTTCAGTCTTTACCGCACCTACGGCACCGTTCTATTTCCCTGGGGCTCCGTTTATCTGCTCGGCGATTTTAATAGGCCTGTGCCTGATTATCTTTCTACGCCGCAGCGCGCAAACTGTTGCGCCCCGTACTGCCGGCGAATAAAAAGGTAAATTCCGCCTTGCACCTGCCANAAAGCTTGACACACTGCGACAAAAGGGGAGATTTCAATGCCACCTGTTAAAGCCGCTATTTGCCATGAATTCGGAACAGATTTAACGCTTGAAACGATCGAGCTGCGCGCGCCCGTGAAGGGCGAAATAGAAGTTACATTGGGCGCTGTGGCGATCTGTCATTCTGATATATCATATATTGACGGAGCTTGGGGGGGGACGCTGCCGGCGGTCTATGGGCATGAGGCGGCGGGCATTGTTTCGGGTTTGGGGGATGGCATATCAGGCTTTGCCATTGGCGATCATGTTGTCGTAACGCTGATCCGAGCCTGTGGGCATTGTGGGAATTGCAGCACCGGGGCGCCCACAGTTTGCGAAACCCGGTATGATGGCGATCATGGCCCGATCAAAACAGCCAAGGGCGGTAAGCTACATCAAGGCATGGCCTGCGGCGCATTTGCTGAAAAAGTTGTGATAGATCAAAGCCAAGCCGTAAAAATCGCAGATAATTTAGCGTTTGATGTGGCCGCGTTATTAAGCTGTGGGGTGATCACCGGAATTGGNGCGGTGGTCAATGCGGCGCAGTTACGCCCCGGCCAAGATGCCGTGATCATTGGCGCCGGCGGGGTCGGCCTGAATGCGATTCAAGGGGCGAAATTGGCTGGCGCGCGCCGCATCGTTGCCGTTGATATGAACCCAGAAAAATTGGACATCGCGCGTGAATTTGGCGCAACTGATGTGGTATTGGCCAGCGAGGCAAAGCCCTGGCAAAGCGTTAAAAAGGCGCTAGGACGGGGCGTCGATGCGGTCTTTGTGACTGTGGGCATCGGCGCAGTTTATGACACGGCGGCCCGTTATCTTGCCTATGGCGGCAAAGTGATCATGGTCGGCATGCCACAAAATGGCGATAGCTCAACCTTTGAACCAGTGAAAATGGCGGCTGTCAACCAAGGCATGATCGGCTCAAAAATGGGCAATGTGGTGATCCGTCGTGACATCCCGTGGATGGTCGATCTATACCATCAAGGCCGCTTAAAGCTTGACGAATTGATCTCTGGGCGATTTCGCTTTGAGCAGATCAATGAGGCCATCGCTGACACCAAAACCGGCGCAGCGCGGCGCAATGTGATTGTCTTTGATATTGAGGGCTGAAGATGAAGCTTACCGATCTTGATATTATCGTCACCGCGCCGCCAGCCCCGGGATGGGGGGGGCGCTATTGGATTTTGATCAAGCTCACCACCGATACGGGCTTGGTCGGCTGGGGGGAATCCTATGCCTCGAGCGTGGGCCCGACCGCCATGCAGGCCGTCATTCAAGATGTTTTTGAACGGCATTTTTTTAATCAGAACCCCGAAAACATTGAAGCTTTGTTTCGAAAAACCTATTCTTCAGGCTTCACTCAACGCCCCGATCTAACTGTCATGGGGGCGTTTTCGGGTTTGGAAATCGCCTGTTGGGATATTTTAGGCAAACAACGTGATCGCCCCGTCTGGGCCTTATTGGGGGGCTTGGTTAATAAAAAACTGCGCGCTTATAGCTATCTTTACCCGTTACAGCACCATCCAGAGGATGCCTTTTGGAGCGATGCCGATATGGCTGCCGAAAGCGCCGCGGCTTTGGTAGATCGCGGTTATACCGCCGTTAAATTTGACCCCGCCGGCCCCTATACCCAGTTTGGGGGGCATATGCCTTCACAATCTGACATATCCCGGTCTGTTGCGTTTTGTGAAAAAATTCGCGCCGCTGTTGGGGATAAAGCAGATTTGCTGTTTGGAACGCATGGTCAATTTTCCACCGCGGGGGCAATTCAACTGGGAAAGGCCTTAGAAAGGTTTTCACCCATGTGGTTTGAAGAGCCTATTCCACCCGACAATCTGCTTGAATTTGCAAAAGTTGCAGNGGCGCTGCGCATACCGATCGCAACCGGAGAACGGCTGACCACAAAGGCCGAATTTGCCACCCTGCTCAGAACCGCAGGCGCTGCCATCATGCAACCGGCGCTGGGGCGCGCTGGGGGTATTTGGGAAATGAAAAAAATGGCAGCTATTGCCGAAACATTCAACGCTCAGGTCGCGCCCCATCTTTACGCAGGCCCGATTGAATGGGCCGCGAATATTCACTTGGGCGTTTCCATTCCAAATTTCTTGATCGCTGAAACGATCGAAACCGAGTTTCATAAATCCTTGATTTCATCCAGCATCATTGTCGAAAACGGATATATTGCAGCGCCATCCCAATCTGGCTTGGGGATCGAGGTGAATGAAACNTTGGCGCGGGCGCACCCCTATACCGGTACCAAGCTGCATCTGGAAATGAGCCCTTTGCCCAATGCCTATCGGAGTCAGTGACTGCGCATAGGCGCGGCGACTCCTTGGGGCGGGGCTATGACCACAGTGCTCCAAAGCGCATCAAGGCGTTTTATCTGCTTAATATCAAAGCGCTCCAACTCTTCCCAATAACGCCCGGACTTGACATAATAGGCCAGCTCTTGCTCGCGGGCGAGCGCATACGCTTTTTGCACTTTATCAATCTTAAAGGGTTTCGGACGCGGCTCTGATAGGCTGCGCCGGGGTGCGATCAAACGGCTTGTCTCTTTTGACAGGTTGCTGATTTCACAGCCCTGCGCAAGCGCAAGCGCATAAAGCCGCGCGGCTTTTGCCTCAAGCGAGATCAGCGTGATATCCTCGCGCAAAGGGTCGGCCGTGCCGGTGCCATAGAAATGCGTCTTGCTGGTTTTGGGATAAGACATATCACATCCCAAAAAAACGATTTCCCGCGGGTTGTAATGTCCCAAAACCCAATAGGCGGTGGTGAATGCCATGGTTGCACCAGCATAAACAAACCCACCATATTGATTTTGTACAGGAACAAACTCAGCCTCGCCAATCAAGCGTTGCCGTGGCTTTAAATTTGTCGGCTGCCGCTCGGGCGGAAAATCATAGGGAAAGACAAGGTCATCCCAATCCGGGCGCACCTGCCACGCGTTGTTGATCACCACAAGCTTATCAAACGGGTGCTCCGGCCAGTCTCTTGCCGCCATCACATTTGGACCAGAGCCAAGAATCCCAACAGACGGGCGGTGTTCTTCTAACATTACAAAGCCCCTCTATCCGCTACCATTCGCGTAACCAGCTCAGGCGCAACGCCTTTTTATCAAGCCCCATAAAAGCCCATTTCAAAAGCAATTCAGCGCTGGCCGCTGCTCTATGCGCGGCTCCACGTATTGGCAAATCCGCCCAGCACAGCCGTAATCTCGCCATCGCTGGCCTCGCTGGCAACGCATGCGATCAATCCAAGTTGCTTATCATCTCGCACCTCAACCACCGAAGCCTGTAGGCCCGCATCACTCAACGCTGCATTAAAGGTTCGTGTGATCGCGCGCTTGCGCAGATCAGGTTTAAAGACTTTGCCCACAGCAGTTTTTGGAAGCTCGTCCAAAATCTCAACATATTTTGGATGCGCGGCCCGCTCTGGCACATGCTCTTCGCAAAATGCCTTCAATTCATCGGGCGTCACCTCACCATCGGCCACCAATTCAACATACACGCAGGGCAATTCCCCTGAATGCGCATCAGGTTGTCCAATCGCTCCTGCAAAGGCAACGCTGGCATGGCCCAAAAGCGCTTCTTCAATTTGCGCAGGATCTATATTATGCCCCCCACGTATAATCAGATCTTTGGCGCGGCCTGTAATCCACAGATATCCATCCTCGTCCAAGCGACCCAGATCACCAGTTCTTAAAAACGTATCTTCGTAATAAAGATCTACGTTCTTCGCCGCTTCGGTATAGGTGTTGCCAGGCCACACCCCGGGGTTGGAAACGCAAATTTCACCAATTTCATTGGCCGCACATTCGACCAACTCACCTGCGCTGGAATTCACGATTTTAACGGTTGTATACGGCAAGCGCACCCCAACTGATCCAACCTTTTTTAGGCCATCGGTGGGGTTACAAGAAACCAGAGCGGTAACCTCGGTCAAGCCATACCCCTCAATTATGTTTACATTGCTTGCGCTTTCAAATCGTTTAAACAGTTCTAGAGGCAAGGGCGACGACCCAGAAAATGCATTTTTTACCGTTGATATATCTGCATCGACTGGACGCTGCATCAAGGCGGCTGCCGCTGTTGGAACCGTAATTATATATGTGATCTTCCAACGCTCGACCAATTTCCAAAAATTATCAAATACGCCCTCACCGCGATACCCCGCCGGCGTTGGGAAAATGACATGTGCACCGGAATGAAGCGCTGACATCAAAATTATATGACAGGCAAAGACATGAAATAAAGGCAGTGGACAAATGACGTTATCATCCACCGTGAAGCTTAACACACCTCCGAGCCAGCCGTTATAAATCATCCCCGAATAGGTATGCTGCGCTACTTTGGGCATGCCCGTGGTGCCACCCGTGTGAAACAGCGCCGCCACTCGGTCTTTTTGAATATCTTCGAAAGTTAAGGTTGTGGCATACTGCGATAGTTTTTCGTTAAAATCCATCACCTCAGCATTATGCGAGATAGGGTTTTTGGGTCGAAGCAACGGCACCAACCATTTTTTAGGAGGCGTCAAATAGCGGTTGAGATCAATTTCTAACACCGTTTTCACATTCGGCGCCTGTGCAACAGCCGCGGCTGTTTTTTGCCCAACATCGGTTTTGGGAAACGCCTTCAGGGTCACCACAACTTTGGCATTGGTTTCGCGCAAAATTGAAGAAATTTGATCCACATTCAGCAAGGGGTTGATCGGGTTTACCACCCCCGCCACGGCCCCGCCCAAAATGGTAAGCGCAGTTTCATTACAATTGGGCAATACAAAGGCCACCACATCTTCAGGCCCAACACCCAAGGCCCTGAACATATTTGCCGCCTGCGCGGTTTTCTGCTGCAAGCTACGCCAGTTCAGGGTTTCCGCTTTATCCTGCGGGCCCGATAGCAACTGATAGCTGATCGCTGGACGCTCAGGAAATTTATCAGCGGTTTCGCTCAACAGACCGAAGAGCGTTTTGGCCACATCTCTTTGTTCCCAAGACATTTCTTTTTCAAGCGCCAGTGTGTCTTCGATCGAAGCAAAGCCCATAAAATTCTCCCAATTTTATATATTTTTATCCCAGACAACTTTGCGGGAAGCGCGCTGGTTTTTCAAGAACTATAAGCTTTATACCTCAGTTTCTAAAACTGCCCCATCGGTGAATTGCAATTTTGCAAGCCTGGCGTAAAGCCCCCCTTGGCCCACCAGATCGTCATGCGTGCCGGTTGCAACCACGCCGCCTTGATCCAATACAAGAATGCGGTCTGCTTTCTTCACGGTAGCCAAACGATGCGCCACAATCAGGGTCGTGCGGTCGCGGGCCAATTCATCCACCGCCAATTGCACTGCCCGTTCGCTTTCCGCATCCAGCGCGCTTGTGGCTTCATCCAGCAAAAGCACAGGGGCATCGCGTAAAATTGCACGCGCAATCGCAATCCGTTGCTTTTGCCCACCCGACAGCAAAACTCCGCGCTCTCCCACATAAGTGTCAAAACCTTGCGGTAATTTTTTTATAAACTCNNCTGCAGCAGCGGCTTGAGCAGCTTTCAAAACCTCTTCATCGGTAGCATCTGGGCGACCAAATCGAATATTATCGCGCACCGAGGCGGCAAAAATAACAGGGTCTTGCGGCACCACGGCCATACGCTTGCGAAATGCGCTGCGGGTCAAATCGCCAAGGTTGATATCATCGAATAAGATCGCCCCATTTTGTGGATCAAAAAAGCGCAGTAGCAATTGAATAATGGTCGACTTCCCCGCCCCAGAGGGGCCTACAAGCGCCACCGTTTCGCCCGGTTCCACCTCAAACGAGATATCCTTTAAAATCTGCGTTTCCGGCCGCATTGGATAGCGAAAAGAGACGTTTTGAAAACTTAATTTGCCCTTCGCATTCGCCGGAAGCGCCGTTGGAGACACAGGGTCCAACACGTGATCCTGCGATGACAAAAGCTCGACAAGTCGCTCTGTTGCGCCAGCGGCGCGCTGCAACTCGCTCCAAATCTCAGAAAGCGCGGCAACTGATCCCGCCACCATGATCGCGTAGATCAAAAACTGGATCAACGTGCCAGGGCTGATCAGATCGCTTCTTACGTCGCGGGCCCCAATCCACAAAACGCCGACGACTCCCGAAAATACCAGAAAAATGACAATCATCGTCATTAAAGCGCGCGTATTCACTCTTTGAATTGCAACCAAATAACTTTTTTCGGTGACATCCGCGAAATCGGCTTGGGTTTGCGCTTCATGGGTAAAGGCTTGAACGGTTTGTACGGCGCCAAGCGATTCCGACGCGGTGCCCGAGCTGGCGGCGATCCAATCTTGATTGAGCTTGCTAAAGCGGCGCACACGCCGGCCAAGCGTTAAAATCGGGATGACCACGGCAGGCACGATCAACAACACCAACCCCGTCAGCTTCACCGAGGTGAGAAACATTAACGCCAAACCCCCGATAAAGATCAGCAAATTGCGCAAAGCGATTGAAATCGATGAGCCTAAGACCGATAGGATTAGGGTCGTATCGGTTGTGATGCGGCTCAGCACCTCTCCGGTAAGTATGTTGTCAAAAAAAGACGGGCTCATCATGATCACGCGATCAAAGACTGCCCGCCGGATATCTGCCACAACCCGCTCGCCAAGGCGCGTGACCAAGGAATAGCGCAGCGCGGTTCCCAAGGCCAAAAGGGCCGCGATGCCAAGCGCCGCCGCAAAATATTTATCCAATGTGGAATCGTCTGGAATACCGAAATTATCCACCACCCGACGCACTGCCAGTGGCAAGGTTAACGACACGCCTGCGGTCAGAATAAGCGCCAGAAATGCAGCGCCCATCAAAGCTTTATAGGGCAACAGAAAAGGTAATAAACCCTGCAATGCTGACAGTTTTTTTGATTTAGAGCGTTCTGTTTCGGCGAATTGGGGCGCTGTCTCTGCTGCCATGTGGTGGTATCCTAAAGTTGCTTGAGCCTTGTAAAGCCGTAAGGCTGGGATAAGGTCAAGCAAAACTAAAGCCAGCGCGGCTGTAACTGCATTTTCTTCCAATCTTGGACACGGCTACCCCATGCGGCCAAAGCGCCTAAGCGCTGTGGTCACCACACCCCAAAACTATCAAAGACGACATGAGCCTCGTTGAACTCTGACAGATCAAGCCCGCTTAGAAGAATGCCACGCCCGGCAAAATCGATCCAAAGATCCTGATCATGCGCTTGCATATTCAGGTTTTCAAACCCCGCTTGAGCGGCTTTGCCATTGCGGGTCAGAAAGCAAAGCTGGTCAAAATTTGGATCAAAATCCTTTACAATATCAACCTCATTGCCCGATGGGGGTGCGAAAACAAAGCAATCTCGACCAGCGCCGCCAACAAGATAATCCTGCCCTTCGCCCCCAAAAAGAATATCTTCTCCCGCGCCGCCAAACAAACGATCATAACCAGACCCACCTGATAAAAGATCATCTCCGCCGCCTGCTAATAAAATATCGTGCCCGCTCAAGCCCAGCAATGCATCAGCGCCCTCATTGCCGGCCACCGTAACGCCGGAATGGGCCCCGACCAAAGGCAGCTGATGCGCAGGGGTTACGGGCGTGTCCCAGTTGGAGCTTAACGAAAAGACCTCAAAAACGGTTTGCATAAACGAAGCGCCGCTTGCTTCTGCCTCAAGCGCCGATAAAATCTTGGGCAAAGCTGCAGCCTCTGAAGATGGTAGCGGAAACACGGTATCCGGCTGCGGCGCCGCAAGCGTCACGCCGGGCTTTAACGCCGGATCCGCGGGTGCGGGCTCACTGATGAGCCTTTCAGCCAATTCAACCTCAAAATGTGATGCAAACTGAACGTCGATGCTTTGAAGATCGGCGCGCTCTAAGATCTGCCCTGCTACGGTCTTTAATGTAAGGGTTTCATCCCCATGACTGAGCCGCGCGCCATCAACCAGCGCGTCAAAATCCAGTTGATCTACGCTGTACAGGTCTGGCCAAAATGATAAATCTAATTGATCTGCCCAAGGATCAAAATCGACGATCACGTCATGCGCGGCGTCTGCCCTCATCACGAAGCGGTCAGCACCCGCCCCCCCCGATAATGACTGGGTATGAGCTGCATCAATCAAAATATCTGCGCCCGCGCCGCCGTAAAGATATCGATCATTGGCGCTGGCAATCAAAAGATTATGATCCTGATCCCCCTGAATGCCCTCTAATTTTCGCTGCCCCAGTTCAAGTTGAAAAAGGCCAATACCCGCTTGATCAGAGGACCGGCTTAACAACAGAATCTCAGACCCATTTTGCACAAACTCCAAGTGCGAAACCGCCCCAATCGCCCCGCCCTCGGCGGAGGACAGGAATGTGCGCTGATGTAACAGAAGACCATCGGGCAAAAGCTCAAACACGCTGAGCCCGTTATCTGCCCCCGACACCGCAACGAAGCCGCGCCCATCAAATTCGGTATAACTCAGCGCTGATGGATTAGAAAACCGCATCATATGATCATCCAACAGGTGATCCACGGGGCGTAAGTGACCATTTTCGGCCACCCGCATGACGGTGACAGAATTTGTACCCTGCGCGGCCACTATCAAAAACCGCGCCCCGTTTAACGAGGCGGCTTCAACTTGCGTGATCCCGGCAATCGGCAAAGATTGCTTGGCACCAATATCTTGTAAGAATGATACGTCTTGGCCCGCTGCGACATGAAAGCTGGAAAGGCCTGCCTCAACCCCTGAGGCAGCATAAATATAATATCCTGAATCGCTGCGAATGGCAGCAAGGTCAACCAGCTTGTCTAAATAGTGGTGGTTTTGATCAGGAAGTGATGCCCAAACCGGGTTTTTATTCTGGCGCGGTTCATCCAATAAAGCAAACCCATGTCCGGCGCGGGATCCAAGTGCAAACTGACTGGCATTATCTTCACCCAATTGAAGAATATGCGCACTTTGATTGAATTGCCCGCTCCCAAGGTTATGCCAAAAAAAGCTATTTGAAACACCAGAGCCGCCGTCATGCCGCTGACTGGCGGCCTGCAAATATGCCTCATCTATCCTGTACTGAATGCCTGCGGCGTTAAACTCATGATAGTTCTCTGATTTTAACGCCGTTATTACGCCNGTTTCAGAGGCCCCGTTTTGCAGCGAAAACACAAATTCTTTGGCGTCTTGAAAATCCAACGCGTGCAAATTGCCTTTAACCGGGTCAGCCCAAAATCCAATCGGCCGTTGATCCGGTTCAAATTGCGTTGCCCCAAACGCACCCTTCCAGTGAATATCAATCAACTCCCTACCCCCAAGCGTCCCCACGCATGGCTGTCAGGCTGGAGAAAACCCCCGCAAAAAGGCTTAATGAAACACGGCAGTATTGCGGCACTTGCAAAAAATTAAATTTAACTTGTTACAGCTTCGCGCAAGATGGTGCAGATATCGGGTAGCCAGTAGCGTTTGAAAACCGCCCTCGATATAATATATTGTGGTTCTGAATTTCAAAAATCTGAAACGCACGCGGCGCGTGAACGCTGCAAAATGCGGGTGCATTTCGAAAAGCCGAGGGCGGCCCAATCTGCAACTCCGGCTTAAAAGGCCAACCCGCCTGTCAGATCCCATTGCTGCCAAAAAGGGCCAACATGCAATAACCGATTAAGCCTTGGTTAAGGATGCGCGCCGCGCAGAGAGAAGGATTTAACCCGTTATCTGGCACTTTAGGCGTTGATGCTCCTTAT
>JGI26117J46588_1000171_pt1 | contig 13338 bp, 13 predicted proteins | sample AOAMet_48_BLW_10_2_FD_46588 | JGI IMG/M metagenome (IMG submission 46588)
GGGTGTTGAAGCGCAGGATTGGGAAGGTGGAACCCGCATCGCCAGTTGTTTGCAAGCCTTTAATCGGGATTGGGGGCGGCGCGTTTTGGGCCAAGGCGCAGTTGTGCTGCTAATTACCGATGGTTTAGAGCGCGACGTAAGCGCGGATCTTGGGGAAGAAATGCGACGCCTGCAACGAACAGCGCGGCGCTTAATCTGGTTAAACCCCTTGTTGCGGTGGGATGAATTTAGCGCAAAGGCTGCTGGCATACGCGCGATTTTGCCATATGTTGATAGCCTTAGAGCCAGCCACTCTATTGCGTCCTTGATGGAATTGGCCGAGGTTGTTTCAGCGCCAGATGATGTGGGCGCGAAAACTCGGATATTAAAAACGATGGCGTGAAACTGAAAATAGGGTATGTAAATTGACCGAAATCAATAGCGCAAAGCAAATTGAAGCAATCCCCGAGCAAGCCTTAGCCTGGCATCGAGAGGGGCGCGGGGCTGTGCTTGCCACGGTTGTTCAAACTTGGGGCTCAGCGCCGCGGCGGATCGGCGGTCAAATGGTGATTAGCGGGCAGGGGGATATGGCGGGCTCGGTTTCTGGTGGCTGCGTGGAAGGGGCCGTTGTGCTCGAGGCCTTAGAGGCGCTAAGCGCTGGAGAGATCAAGGTTTTAGAATATGGCATAAGCGACGGGGATGCGTTTGCGGTGGGATTGGCCTGCGGAGGTACGATCCGCGTGTTGCTGGAACCGGTGGGCGCTGTCCTGTCAGAACCGTTGCTTGCCGAGTTGGTGGCTGCGCGCGCCGCACGTCAACCAATGGCCTATTGTGTGAATTGTGAAACGGGCGCAAATGCCTTGCACGCACACGGTTATGACGAGCGGATGCGGCTTGACCGTTCAGGGTTTGAACCCGATGGTGTTACATTCGTTTCGGTTCATAATCCAAAGTTAAGATTGATTATTGTTGGGGCCGTTCATATTGCGCAGGCGCTTGTGCCGATGGCCGAGCTGGCCGGGTTTGATGTTTATCTAATTGATCCACGGGGAAGCTTTGGGTCGATTGAGCGGTTTCCCAATCACCAAATTATTGAGGATTGGCCAGATCANGCGCTACGTGATTTACAGCTTGAAGCGCGCAGCGCTTTGGTTCTGTTGACCCATGATCCAAAGCTTGATGACCCGGCGCTGCAGGTTGGTTTAGCCTCAAATGCNTATTATATCGGTGCNCTTGGCTCNACGCGCACGCATCATACGCGCGTTGAACGATTTTTGAGCTTGGGGTTTTCTCAGGCTCAAATTGGTCGAATTCATGGGCCCGTGGGGCTGCCAATCAGGGCGGCAACCCCGGCCGAGATTGCTGCGTCGATTTTAGCTCAAATGATAGCCACGCTGCGGTTGCCCTGATGATATTTGATGAGCTGCCTGTAAGCGCCGCCGAGGGCTGTATTCTTGCGCATTCGATTGACCTGCTGGGCAGGCGGCTGCGCAAAGGCGTGACGCTGAACAAGGATCATATCGATGAATTAACGCGCGCCGGCATAACGCATATCAGCGCGGCGCGCTTGCAAGAGCGCGATATTGCGGAAGATGCGGCGGCTGTTGCTTTGGCAAAGGCCTTGGTGCCCTATCCTGAGCAGGCCGGCTTGCGTTTGAGTGCGGCCTTCACGGGGCGGGTCAATCTGATTGCCANAGGGGCAGGCGTGGTTAGTCAAAACGTTAAAAAATTGATCGCTCTCAATTCTATAGATTCAATGATTTCTTTGGCGACCTTGCCCCAATATCAGCAGGTTTCGACCGGAAGCTTGGTGGGAACGGTAAAAATCATCAGCTATGGCGTGTCTGGTGACAAGCTACAAGCGGCCTGCAAGCTGGCGCAGGCAGCGATTAAAGTACTGCCTCCCGTTATGCGCTCTGCCAGCTTGATTGTGAGTGTTTCGAAAGGTGGCCCTGGCGAAAAGGGCGTTGAAACGATAAGGCAAAGGCTTGCTGCTTTAAATATCACGCTAGTGGAAGTGGTTACCACGCCTCATCAGACCCAAGAGATGGCGCATGCGCTGAAGGATGCCTCGGGCGATCTCATTTTAATGCTCACCAGCTCTGCCACCTCTGATCTCAATGACACCGCTCCGAAAGCTGTGCGTGCAGCAGGGGGCAACATCGAACGATTTGGAATGCCCGTTGATCCGGGAAATCTTTTGTTTTTAGGCGCGCTCACTGGCAAGCCGGTAATTGGATTTCCTGGGTGCGTAAGATCTCCGGCGCTAAACGGGGCGGATTGGGTTTTGTCTCGGATTGCCTGCGGCGTTACGCTGGATGATCACAGTTTTGCTGAAATGGCGATTGGAGGCTTGCTGAAAGAAATTCCAACCCGGCCTCAGCCTCGGCGGCGTTCCGAGGGATAACGCGCGCCTTCTTGTGCGGGCATTTATGGTTGTAAGTGCAAAAAAAACCGAGGCAAAGCCTCGGTTTTGAATAAAATTTTAAGCGTAAGTTTGAGATTATTTTGCGGCAGGACCGATCATCATCGTCATTTGACGACCTTCCATTTTCGGCATATTTTCTACTTTGCCCAATTCTTTAACATCATCTGCCACCCGTTCCAGAAGTTCGCGGCCCAGATTTTGATGCGCCATCTCGCGTCCTCGAAAGCGCATGGTGATTTTAACCTTGTCACCGTTTTCCAAAAATTTATACACGCTGCGCATTTTCACTTCGTAATCGTGGATATCTGTCCCCGGTCGGAATTTGATTTCCTTGATCTCAATAATTTTTTGTTTTTTACGGGCTTCGGATTCGCGTTTTTGTTGCTCGTATTTATATTTGCCAAAATCCATAATTTTACAAACGGGTGGGCTGGCGTTGGGAGAAATCTCAACCAAATCCAAACCGACTTGATCTGCAAGTTCTTGGCCGCGTGCGGGGGTTACCACCCCTACGTTTTCACCTTCGGCCCCAATGAGCCGTATTTCCGAGCTGTCTATGCGATCATTTACGCGGGGTCCGGTTTCGCGCGATGGTGGCGCGTTGTGAGGTCTGCGAGCTATGGGATCATTCCTTATTTTGTTAAGCTTAACTGATCTCTGCGATATCGAGACTGCTCACCCATGACAAGCGTTATTTCTAAAACCAGTAATGGTTTTGTTGCTCTGTTGCTTGAAAGACAAACAATTATGCCGTTTCAGCACATAATAGACCACGCCGAGCCTAATTACCCGACAAACGCTTTTTCAACAACATATTCGGCTGGTTCCGAATTGGCGCCTTCTTTAAGCCCATAGCTTTCCAAAATAGCTTTTAAATCTGTGTTCAGGCCCAATGACCCACAGACCATTGCTCGGTCTGTCTTTGGGTTAATCGTGTCAATTCCAAGATCGCTCAGCACTTCGCCATTGTTCAACAGATCGGTGATCCGCCCCATCTTTGGGCTTTGTTCGCGCGTGGTCGTCGGATAATAGGTAAGCTTGTCGCCGATCATCTCTCCGATCAAGGGATCGTCTGATAGCGCTTTTACCAATTCGCTGCCATAGGTCAATTCTGCGCGGTCTCGGCAAGTGTGCGTTAGAATGATTTGATCATAATCTTCATAAGTTTGAGGTTCGCGGACCAAGGAAGCAAACGGCGCAATTCCGGTTCCAGTGGCGAAAAACCATAGGCGTTTTCCAGGTAGCAATGCATCATGCACCAGCGTTCCAACCGGCTTCGGCCTCAGGATGATTTCATCCCCCGGTTGGATATGCTGAAGTCGCGAGGTCAGCGGGCCATCTTGTACTTTGATCGAGTAAAATTCAAGTTCCTCAGCCCAAGAGGGCGAAGCGATAGAATACGCCCGCAGAAGCGGTTTTCCATCGTCTTTCAAAAGGCCGATCATGACGAATTCGCCAGATCGAAAGCGCAGGCTTTGTGGCCGTTTTACGCGAAATGAAAACAAACGATCTGTCCAATGTTGAACATGGGTAACGGTTTGCGCATCGGGCAGCCTGGTGGGTTTTATAGCAGCAGTTTGGTTCAAAATAATATACTCTGTCAGTTTATATTTACAGTTGGGAACAGGTTTAACGGGTTTTGAAATGAATTTCTAGCTGCTTGCTTGCAATCGTGATTGATAGCTGTGGGCTGTCCAATTTGACCGAAAAAGCCAATCTTTTTCAGGTTGGCGCAGGGCTTGAGCTTGCGAAATTGCAATTTCATCGAAGCCCGATCTGCGCGCCATCGCGTATTGGTCAGAAATAATGGGCCCTTTGGCTCTGAGAATGCCGGTATACCCGCGCAACCGCAGCAATCGAGCAAGCGTAAACCCGCGCCCATCGGCAAAATTAGGAAAGGTGATGACTACCCGCTGAATAGCCTTGGGTAGGGTTAGGTTTTCGGGATCGGTCTCTGAAGCGAAGCTGAGCGTGGTCTCATCGCTCCAAGTGTCGGCTGAAAATCCGCTATCCGTAACAATAACATCCATTTGAGTGTTCCAGTCTTTCTTAAACGCCATTTCTGGCGCACGCTGTTATAGCTGTTTAGGGGTTTCAAGCGGCGTTTTTGCCTTCGCTGGCATCCGGATAAAGGGCCGCTTTGAAAGGTGGCGCGCCCACTCTGCGAAAGGTTTCGAGAAAGGTTTCTAGGTTGGAAAGGCGCAGATCAAGATAGGTAAACACCACCCTTTCAATCGCCGAAACGATGGTAGACGCGTCAAATCCTGGGCCGGCACGTTCTCCGATGGTAGCGGTTTCTGTGGCATCTCCGCCAAGCGTGATTTGATAGTTTTCAACGCCGGCACGATCCAGCCCCAATATCCCGATATGCCCAACGTGATGATGTCCGCAGGCGTTTATACAGCCCGATATTTTGATTTGCAGCGGACCGATATCATGCTCTAACTTTAAAGCCTTGAACCGCAGCGCGATTTCTTGCGCCACGGGGATTGAGCGCGCGGTTGCCAAAGCGCAATAATCCATTCCTGGGCAGGCAATAATGTCTGAGATCAACCCTGCATTGGCGGTTGCCAATCCGGCCGGATAAAGGCCGTTATAAAGCGCGAAAAGATGGCTTTTATGCACGTGGGGCAGGACAATATTCTGCGCATGGCTTATCCTAAGCTCATCATGGCTATAGGTTTTGGCCAGTTGTGCCACCACGCGCATTTGCGCGCTGCTGGCATCGCCTGGCGTTTGCCCCGGAGTTTTAAGACTGACAGTTGCTATGGCGTAATCATTGTTGCGATGCGGGCTGGTATTGATATCCACCCAGGACTTAAAATTTGGATATGTTGCATAATTTTCGTGAAATGTGGTGGTTGGGGTATCAATCCAAGCGGGGGTTGCGAAGGCTTTTTTCAGAGCATTTAGAAGCGTTTGATCCTGCCCTTTAAATTGTGGACGCAGTTCCGAAAACCGTTTTAGGACAAGGCGTTGAATTTCTTGCAGCCCCTTTTCATGTACCGTGATTTTTATGCGCGATTTATACTTGTTATCGCGGCGCCCCAAAAGGTTCCAAACGCTCACGATGGCCTCAACATAGGGTAATAGGTCACTTTTTGGTAAAAANTCGCAGAGGGTTTTGCCAATCATCGGGGTTCGACCTAACCCCCCGCCTATAATCACTTCAAAGCCAATTTCTGCGCCTCTTTTTTTGAGAAGCAAGCCAATATCATGCGCGCGCGTTACGGCTCGGTCCTTTGCGCTGCCGCTCACTGCAATCTTGAATTTGCGCGGCATAAATTGAAATTCGGGATGGTCTGTTGACCATTGCCGAAGCAGCTCTGCATAGGGGCGTGGGTCTTCAATTTCATCCGCTGCGGCGCCCGCAAAATGATCTGCCGTGACATTGCGTATGGTATTGCCGCTGGTTTGGATCGCATGCATTTCCACCTCAGCCAGTGCATCTAAGATATCGGGAACATCCTGCAATTTGGGCCAGTTAAACTGGATGTTTTGACGGGTTGTGAAATGACCGTAGCCTTTATCCCATTTTTCCGCGATTGAGGCCAAAGCAGTCATTTGCGCGCTGTTTAAAGTTCCATAGGGAATAGCCACGCGCAGCATATAGGCGTGAAGCTGCAAATAAAGCCCATTCATCAAGCGAAGTGGTTTGAATTCTTCTTCGCTAAGCGCGCCGCTGATACGCCGCCGCACTTGATCGCGAAATTGAAGATTTCTTTCTTTTAAAAAGGCGGTGTCAAACCCGTTATACTGATACATTTTTTGCCTCTGCTTGTTTGCCATGGAAATAATTCCCAGGCCCCTTGGTGCGGAATACCTCTCGGAAATGAGCCGGCTTTGGCCCCGCGTCTTCGTCTGTAAAATCGGCCAGATAGGCCCCCACGACGTGAGATGCCTGAGCGGTGGCTGTATTTAAAGCAGCTTGTGCATCCTTTTTTGCGTGAAATATTTTGGCGTTTGAATGCTGCCGCGTCCAGCCCCCCTTGGCGTTAAGATAGATCACATCTCCGTTTAATAGTGCATTTGCAGTGATCACTTTACTGTAAGATTTGCTGGGCATCAGGCGCTCACTTTTGCGTGGTGGTTTTCGATCTGCAATGCAGCTTTTCGCGCTGGCAGACCAAATAACGTAAGCGCGGGCCCCGATACGCTCTGCGCTCGTAAAGTTTCAGCCAGATTATCCAAGCGCGCTTCAATGATCCGTTGATGCGGCCGCGAGGCATATTCCACGATGCTTATAGGTGTCTTCGGATCAGCCCCATGCATCAAAAGCCGGCCTTGGATAAACCGTGCGGATTTTTTTCCCATATAAATTGCTGCAACCGTGTTCGGTTGCGCCAAAGCTTGCCATTCTTGCTCGTGAAACCCGTGCATATCGTGGCCGGTTAAAAACTTGACCGAGGCGTTGCGTTGACGGCGCGTCAGCGATTGTCCGATCGCGGCGACGGCAGCGGAGGCCGCCGTGATACCTGGCACAATGCTCCATTCGATTTCTGCCGCCTCGCAGGCGTCGATTTCTTCATCTAGGCGGCCAAAAATTGTTGCGTCACCGCCCTTTAAACGCACCACAATTTGACCGTTCTGGCTATGCTTAAGCAATAAGGCATTGATTTCTTGTTGCGGGGTTGAGGCCCCAAACCCTGTTTTCCCAACGTCAATCAACAGCGCCTCGCGTCTGGCCAATTCTAAAATTGGGTCGCCAACCAAGCGATCATAAAGCACTACATCGGCCCTATCCAAAGCTTTACAGGCTTTCAGCGTCAAAAGCTCTGGGTCACCTGGCCCAGCGCCAACAAAGATCACATGCCCCGTTGGGGTGGCTTTCTTGAGATGCGTTGCAAGTAAGTTTGACAAAGCGCTGCCTATGCCAGCTTCACCGCTTTCATCCAGGGCTCTTGGGCCGGTGTTAAAGTAAAATTCGCTCCAAAAGCTGCGCCGCGCGCGGCCCATTGGCAAGGCATTCACGTTTTTTCGAAAGGATTTTGCAATTCGCGCCAAAACTCCAATTTGCGCGGGTAATCTGTGTTCTAAATCGGCTTTGAGTGCACGCGCTAAAACAGGCGCGGCGCCTTCGGTTCCAATCGCAATCGTTACGGGATCACGATCCACGATTGCGGGCGTGATAAATTGGCTGTCCTGTAGGTTATCAACGATATTTACCAAAGCGCCCGCTTCATGGGCGAGTTTGGCCACACGCCTATCTTCTTGTGCATCTTCATTTGCCGCATAAAACAGCGCCGCACAAAGAGCATCGCCGGTTTCAAGTTTCCGCGTCACCAAAGCCAGTTTGCCGCTTTTTTCCCAATGCAAGATTTCAGGTAAAGGATCTTTGGCAAAGACGGTGATATGCGCCGTCGTTTTGAACAAGAGCCGCAACTTGGCGATCGCAGCATCGCCGCCGCCCGATAGGATGATGCGTCTTCCGGCGACAGCTAAGAAAATTGGGAAATGATCCACGATGCGTTTCCTGTTTGATTTATTTACCCTTGTATAGTAAATAATTCTAAGTTTTGGCTATATTGCCGAATAAATAAGAAAAATATTTTCATAAAGGCTAATTTTTAGAATTACCTTTTGATAAACGGGATGGGAGTGGAATCATGGCGCGCTTGGATGAGACAGATCGAAAAATTCTTGCAGAGCTTCAATCTGATGCTGGCCAGTCTTTGGATGAAATTGCTGGAAAAGTCAGCTCGTCCAAGACGCCTGTGTGGAATCGTATCCGCAAAATGCGATCGCTTGGCTTGATTGGGCGTCAAACGGTTGAGTTAAATGCAGAAGCGCTAGGTTTTGAGGCTTGTTTTTTTGTGCTGATCCGCACCAGTGAACATGACGCAGCGTGGCAGGCAAGTTTTCTTAAAGCATTGCAGAATCACCCGGAAGTACAAGAGGCGCATCGGCTTGCGGGGGATATTGATTATATATTAAAAGTGCGGGTGAAAAACGCCCGCGCCTATGATGCTTTTTATCAACGGCTGATTTCCGAAGTGAAAGTGCATAATGTGACGGCGTTGCTGTCAATGGAGGAAATAAAATCCACCAGGATGCTGCCGCTTTAAGGTCCGGTATTCACGAACAGGTTTTGCAACCCATGGAAATGGTAAACATCAGCATAACCGGGGGATCTGGCCAGTTGCAGCTGCGGGCAGCGTTCAAAAACAATCGGCAAAGCAGTCCGCAATTCCAAACGCGCCAGCGCGGCGCCTAAGCAAAAATGGATGCCTGCCCCAAAGGCAGCGTTTGTTTTTACGTCTCGGCTAGGGTCGAAAACATCCGGATCGCGCCAGTTGGTTGGATCGCGCCCTGCGGCGCCCAGCATTAATGCGATTTGATCACCGCGCTTAAGCGCATGCCCTTGAACCGTAAGATCTTCATTTGCATATCGCGTGAACATATGTAGCGGTGGATCATATCGCAAAATCTCTTCAACNGTGCCGTCAATATGTTCTGGCGCCAAACAGCTTGCCGGCACCCCGGTTTCAAGAAGTGTTTTCACCCCATTGCCCAATGTATGTACCGTGGCCTCGTGCCCGGCGTTTAACAAAAGGATGCAAGTGGTGATCATTTCATCGGTTGTCAAACGTTGACCATTTTCTTCAGCGGCAATCAAATGGGTGATCAAATCATCCGCAGGGCGCGTACGTCGTTCTTCTATATAAGAGCGCATGAAATCTGAAAACGCCTTACTGGCAGCAACCGCACGGGCTTCCAGCGTTTTACTGCGCCGCGCTTGATACATCATCACCATATCATTTGACCAACGCAGCAATTCATCGGCCATGCTTTCAGGAACGCCAAGAAGGCGTGCGATTATGATCACCGGCAAGGGCTTTGCATAGGCCTCTAACAGATCAATTTCTGAGGTTTTAAAATCGTCGATCAAGCTATGGCATAGCTGCTTGATCTCGGGCTCTAGCGAGGCAATGCGTCGCGACGTAAAGGCGCGCAACACAAGCCCGCGTAAGCGGCTATGGCGCGGGGGTTCCAGCTCAAGCATGGAATTTGCTTCCAGCTTATAAAAAGGGGCGAGATGCTTGGGCGTGGGTTGCGCCAAATCTTTTGGGCATTCCCTGCCAAAGCGGCGATCTTTCAGCAANGACATCACGCTTTGATGATCAAAAAAGCTGGCCATGTTGTAATCGCGCCAAAATACCGGCTGCTGCAGGCGCCGGGCGCTTTCATAAAAAGGGTAGGGGTTTTGAACAAACGTATAATCGGTGGGGGATTGTTCGAGTATATGCATAGTGATGTCCTTAAAGCACGATCAGCCTAACCGATGCGGTCGCAGATTGCGAGATGTTCGCTGGCGACAAATACGGCTGGAGATCATAATATATCGGGTTAGACCTGCAGGTAAGGGATCGTTTCACTGTGCGGGCAGTCTTTCAAAGTGAGCGCGTGCGCGGTTGTGAAAAGCGCCTGCCTTCCTCAACCCCCAAAAAATGCGCCATCTTCTTTTGAGATCTTCGTTTACTTAACTGTAACATTAAAATGGTGGGTTTTTGTGATCTCTGCCGAAGCAGGCCCGTCATTCACAAACCACCATAATTCAAAATAGCAAGACGGGCACGGGTGTTTCGAATGACAGGAAACCGGTTGATCCGTTGATAATGCAGGGGCCGTGACAATAATGTCTCTTGCAACTGTAGCCAAAATATTACTTCGTAAGCATTGCCCGCTCGGGTGTTGTCATCTTTGGGAGGAAATTAGATGAAACTTATTACCGCTGCTGTCACTGCGATGGCTTTAACTGCCTCAGCATCCGGCGCTTTTGCCGCTTGTGATGAGGGTGAAATTGTCATCAAGCTGAGCCATGTGACAAATACCGATAAACACCCGAAAGGTATTGCTGCGACGCTGCTGCAAAGCCGCGTCAATGACGAGATGAATGGCAAAGCCTGTCTGGAAGTGTTTCCAAACTCAACGTTGTATAATGACAACCAAGTTTTGGAAGCGATGTTGCAAGGTGACGTGCAAATGGCTGCGCCATCCCTTTCAAAATTTGAGCAATTTACAAAAGTGTTTCGGATTTTTGACCTGCCATTCATGTTTAAAAACGTAAATGCTGTGGATGAGTTTCAAAATAGCGCAGCAGGCCAATCTATGAAGGAAAGCATGACCCGCCGTGGTTTGCTTGGATTGGCATTTTGGCATAATGGTATGAAGCAAATGTCGGCAAATAAACCGCTGAATGATCCATCTGATGCCAATGGCCTCAAATTCCGGGTTCAAAATTCAGAGGTGCTAAAGGCGCAAATGGCCGCATTGGGGGGATCCCCGCAGCCGATGGCCTTCTCTGAAGTATATGGTGCGCTACAAACCGGCGTTGTAGATGGGCAGGAAAATACCTGGTCAAACATTTACGGCAAAAAGTTTTTTGAAGTGCAGGATGGGACAACCGAAACCAATCACGGTATCATCGATTACCTCTTGGTCACCTCAACAGATTGGTGGGATGGGCTTGATGGTGAAATTCGCGATCAGTTAAGCACAATCATTGCTGAAGTGACCGAGGCGCGAAATTCAGAATCAACCGCTGTGAATGAGGCCGCAAAGCAGGAAATTATCGCCGCCGGTGGTGTTGTGCGTCAATTAAGCGCCGCCCAACGTGAAAATTGGGTTGCGACAATGAAGCCTGTGTGGGAGCAATTCCGCAGTGATGTTGGGCAAGACAATATTGAAGCAGCTCAAGCGATTAACGCCAAGCATTGATCGCAGGCGGTTTGAAAAAGATCTGGCCCACAATCAATTGGGCCAGAAATTCCGCGCCAGAATAATTAAAGAGCAGTCTCATGGCCGAACTAGAAAAGCATATTGCCCGCAGATTTATTGACGAATTAGAAGAAACGGTGATTGCGTTTCTGTTGGCTGCGATGGTGGTTGTAACATTTATTAACGTTGTTCTGCGCTATGGGTTCAACACGGGTTTGATTTGGGGCTTAGAGCTGGTCACGTTTTTATTTGCTTGGTTGATTTTGTTCGGCGTCAGCTATGCGGTGAAAACCTCTGCGCATTTGGGCGTGGATGCGTTGCTTAACATCACCTCGGGGCGGTTGCGTAGGCTTTTTGTGTTCGCGTCAGTTGCCTTCTGCGTGATTTACGCCGCTTTGTTGTTGAAAGGCGCATGGGATTATTGGGCTAACTTTGCAAATTTACCACAAACCACGGGTCGGTGGTTTCCCACGGGGTTTGAAGATATGCGGCGCACCTCTTATCGAGCTTGGTATGAGGTGATTGATATTCCTTTCCCCGAATTTTTACGTTGGATCGAGCCGCTGATGAACGAAGGCGAGACCTATGAGAAACTTCCCCGCTTCATTCCTTATGCGATGCTGCCGGTAGGGGCGGCTTTGTTGCTATATAGGTTCGTTGAAGTTGGGCTGGCCNTNTCGCGTGGGGANTCGCGCGGCTTGATCGTCAGCCATGAGGTTGAACAAGAAGTGGAAGATCTTAAGCACGCGGCGAAAGAGGAATAGGCCATGGAAGTTGCCGCTCTCTTTTTTATGATCGTTGCGATGTTACTGATTGGCACGCCCATCGCTGTCGCGCTTGGCCTGTCCTCGATAACCTTCTTATTGGTGCTCAGTGACACCTCGCTGGCGTCAATCGCGCAAACATTTTTCCAAGCGATGGCTGGTCATTATACGCTTTTGGCAATTCCGTTCTTTATTCTTGCGTCCTCCTTTATGTCGACGGGTGGCGTTGCGAAGCGTATCATCCGGTTTTCAATCGCAATTGTCGGGCATTTCCCAGGAGGCCTCGCGATCGCGGGCGTTTTTGCCTGTATGCTCTTCGCAGCGCTCTCTGGATCTTCGCCTGCAACGGTTGTTGCGATAGGAACAATTGTGATCGCTGGGATGCGGCAGGTTGGCTATTCCAAAGATTTCGCCGCGGGCGTGATCGCGAATGCGGGGACTTTGGGAATATTGATCCCACCGTCAATCGTTATGGTTGTTTATGCCTCTGCGACCGATGTCTCGGTGGGGCGGATGTTCCTTGCAGGCGTGATCCCAGGGCTGCTGGCCGGAACCATGCTGATGGTTACGATTTATGTGATCGCTAAAATCCGAAACCTGCCAAAGGGCGAATGGCTGGGTTGGCAAGAAGTGTTCGCTTCGGGGCTTGATGCGATTTGGGGNTTNTTTTTGATCGTTATTATTCTTGGCGGTATTTATGGCGGTATTTTCACGCCCACCGAGGCGGCGGCAGTGGCTGCGGTATACGCGTTTTTGGTTGCCACCTTTATCTATCGCGATATGGGGCCCTTGGCGACGCCAGAGGGGCAGCCCAATATACCTATTTGGCGCAAGCCGCAGGCGTTGCTCACCGCTTTTGTGCATCGCGATACGCGCGATGCCTTGTTTCAAGCGGGTAAGTTAACCATTACCTTAATGTTTATCATCGCCAATGCTTTGATCTTGAAACATGTGTTGACGGATGAACAAATTCCCCAACAAATTGCCAGCAGCATGCTGTCTGCAGGGTTTGGGCCGATCATGTTTCTGGTTGTGGTCAATGTGATTTTGCTGATTGGCGGCCAGTTTATGGAGCCCTCTGGCCTAATCGTGATCGTTGCGCCATTGGTTTTTCCAATCGCAATGGAATTGGGGATAGATCCAATTCATTTGGGCATCATCATGGTTGTAAATATGGAAATTGGCATGATTACACCGCCGGTGGGCTTAAACCTGTTTGTGACCTCTGGTGTCGCCGGTATGCCCATGATGCGGGTGGTGAAAGCCGCCTTGCCTTTTCTTGCGGTGTTGTTTGTCTTTTTGATTTTGGTGACTTATGTGCCGGTTTTGTCGACCTGGTTGCCAAACACCTTCATGGGCCCCGAGCTTATAACAAAATAAAGCAAAGCCGCGCCTGTTAACAAATGGCGCGGCTAGATTGTTCACAAGCCAAATATAAGTTTTGGTTAA
>JGI26117J46588_1000184_pt1 | contig 12822 bp, 11 predicted proteins | sample AOAMet_48_BLW_10_2_FD_46588 | JGI IMG/M metagenome (IMG submission 46588)
ATCTGATCATTTACTTCCACCGCAACATTAAATGTATTTGATGACTGAGCTATAGGTGTAAAAGGGGATAAGAATAATGAAATTACTATTATAATCTTTATAAAGTGCATTACTTAAATTAGCTCCTACATCTATTATTGAATTTCTTTTTGTTTGTATCTGACCCAAGTCCGGATAAAAATATTTGCATACCAAAAGTTCTATCTATTCTATCTTGTTCATCATACTTTAAATCAAGTGAAAAATTCATTTTTGCGCAATCATTTTCAAAAATAACATTAAAATTTCCACTAATTGGTGAATGAGTGTTGATATTTTGTCTCCAATCAGCACCAAATTTCCAATTTTTATTTATCATATAATCAGTACTTATATTTACTTCATGCTGATGATTATCAAGATTTAAAATGCTTTGTTTATCAAGCCAAACATATCCAATATCGGTTGTATATTGACCAGTTGAATAATTAAGTTTTGTTTCATGTTTCGAAGCATCCATTTTCCCGTCTAATAATAACCTCGTTAAAATTTTAAAATTTTGTGGAGAACTTAGACTAAATGCACTAACATAATCAGAGTTTAGTTTATCTAAACCAGTAGATTTTGATGAATCAAATTGCTTCAAATTTTTTTGTCTGAAAACGCGGCCAGCAGTTGTTGTAAATTCCCAACCATTTGGTTCATACAAAATATATTTACCACCTATATTAGCTCTCGAACCAGATTCAATTTCATCAAATCCTGGAAAACGATTTGTCGAGAATAAATTAGTTTCTTCAAATTCTGCAGTTGTACTATCAGATGTGTTTTGATTGCTATTTAAATATCCGGTTAACCTGTCAGGAGCAAAAATGACCTGGGCTATTGGTTCAAACATATGAGAGATTTTATAAGATGATTTTTTTAGAGGATATCGTGCTTCAATCATTCCTAAAGGCATAGTATTTTTATAAAAATCATTTTCAATCAAATATGTATTAGCATTAAATTGTGCTAGGGATCCAAAATTCAATCCAGAAGATGTTTTCCAACTTCGTTTCCAATCTAGTTTCCCGCCAATTCTACTATACTGTCCGTTTGATGCGTTTTCTAGGTTTATCGAGTGAGCAGAAAGTGCATAATTTCCGCCAAATATATTGTTTTTATAATTTTTTTTGAAATATACTTCAGGAAGAATTACAGGCACGTTTGGATCTTCTTCTTTTAGGCCATCGCCATCAAAATCTTTATATCTGAAGCTTTGTGTGTAAGATGTGCCTAATCGAAAAAAACTATGAGTTGTTGTTTTGCTAATATTAAATGTATTTTTTAGCCGATCATCTTCTGGTTCTGCATAATCATAGTTATTTTTAAAAGGTTTTTCTCCATTTTTAAAATCTATCGTATTTGCTAAATCAATATTAAAATCTAATTCATAATTTTTTCTTAAAGCAAAGATCCCATCACCTTCAATAAATCCATTTAATCTTCCTTTGTTGAAATTATCTTTTATTGAAAAGGCATTGGATAATTCAAAAAATCCATTTTTAGTAAACTGACGATATTCTGTTTCGAGTATAAGGCTGTTTTTAGACATAACAAAAGGTGTCAAAGTTAAATCTTTATTATTATCGAGTACAATATAATATGGTAATTTTGCAGAAAAACCTACTTTGTCTGAAGTTGAAAATTGTGGTACTAAAACACCGCTAGCTCGCTCAATTCCAGGTTCAGGAATATTTAATGCAGGTATATACAAGATAGGTAATCCAAGAAAATCTAATCTTGCATTTTCAAAAAATATCTTTTGTTTTTCTTTATCATGAATAATCTTTCTGGCCCGGATTTGCCAAAAAGGAGTTGGATTACTTGCACATATTTCACAGGTTGAGGCTACAACGGTATTAAATATATTATAATTAACATCTTTTTGACTCAAAGATTGTGCTGATATTTGTAACTTCTCGTTAATAATGGCGCGTGCACCTTTTATTAAACCATTTCTAAATTTTGTATTAATTATTGCATCGTTGTCTGAAATAATTATGTTTTCACCATCGTTAATAGTAAAATTGCCAATTATTGATAATTTATCATTTTTTTTGTCATAGCTTATCTTTTCTGCAGATAAGGTGGTTTTTTCATAAATTACTTTTACATTTCCAGTGGCACTTAAATTTTCTGACATCTTATCATAAGATATCGTGTCTGAAATTAATCTTAAGGGTGTTTCTTGCCCTAGCATTGGATTAGAAATGATCAATAAAATAGAGATCAATATATATTTAAATAAAGGCAGATTTTTTTTTGTCATCTTACCCATCTTCATAATGTAAAAATAATGTCATTGCTATAAGGCCTATTGAAATAATTGGACTCCAAGTTGCAACAATTAATGGTATTTCGCCTGATCGACCAAGAGTTGTACAAAAGTTTTGAAAGAAATGTAGAAAAAACCCTGAAGCAACAGCCAAAACAACTGAAATTCCAATATTTCGTGATCGTGAGTTTTGCAAAGTAAAAACAGTTCCTAAAATGACCATAACGATAAATAGAAAAGGCCTAGCATATTGTTCCATTTTTTTTGATTGATATTTTAATACTGAAAACCCAGAAGATTTAACTTTCTTAATTTGTTTGTTCATATTCCATGGCGAAATAGTTTCAGGTGAAGCATATCCATCCAATAACTGAGTAGGAGTTATTTCAGTTTTAATATTTAATTTTTTAATTTTTTCGTTTGCAATAATAGGATTTTTTTTGATTTTAGTATCTGACCATTTTATTGTGTTTGTTAGTAATAATTCATTCAATGCTGCGCTTTCAGAAAAAAAACGCTCTGTAACTAGCCCATTTTTATCATAATTAAATATTGTTACTTGGTGTAATCTTTGTCCATTATTAGATACACTCACTGCCTTAATAATTTGATGGCCATTTAGTGTGGCCTGTCGCATCCAATACCCATTGTCATTGATTAATACTTGAGATTGTTCTTTGCTGCGAAGTTTATCTAATTTAATATCATAATATCCAATCATCTTCCCAGCGAGTGGATCTAATATAAATATTGATATTATACCTAAAAAAAACGCACTTAATATTACTGAAAATAAACCTTTTAATGCTGATACTCCAGATGCACGTAGTACGATAAACTCGTTTGACCTACTTAGGCTGACACTAAAAGCCAAGGCCGATAGCATAATAATTAATGGCATGGCTAATGACAAATAAGTCGTGGTTCGTAAAAGACTTAAAATTAATGCATTCCATATTTGTGCTTCTATTCCATTTAGTCTGTTAAGGTTCGTCAAAAAATCAAATAATAATACAAGTAAAACAATACTTAAAAAGACACGTATAAAAGAGATTAAATATCTTTTTCCAAAATATATTGCTAATGTCATACTAACACCTTGCTATTTATTTTGAATAATCCAGTTGTCTTGGTCGAAACAAACCATATTATTAATGCAATAATAAATGTACATAATAATGGTGATAAGTATTGTGCAGGCCATATAAGTGGATTTTCAACTACCCAAGATTTACTAGCACCACGTAAAAGATCCAAGCTAGCCATAATTAAAATACATGATATAATCCTAATTAAATAGCCAGAACGGTTAAACCCCCCTAGAAGTAATCCCAACATACCCAATAATGGAAAAAGCATTGCTAAAAGTGCTTTTGCATTTCTATCATGATATAATGACACTGCCCTTCCAAGTCTTGGATCAAAGCTTTCCAGGGCACTAATTTTTTTCTTAAGCATTGTCGAATTTAAACTTGATAAACTACTTTCACTCGAGATTGTATCTTTCCTTAATTGGTTCAGGTCAAAAACTAATGTGTCAAATTGTAAGAGACTAAAAGTTCCTGAAACTTTATTGTAGCTCTGTGTTGATCCATTTCGCAAAAGAAGAGCGTTTGAATCTTTATTTGCAATCACTTGCCCATTTTTTGCGATGTGAGTCAGTGTTGTATCAGGTGTTATTTGTTCTTCAATTAATATTTCACTTAATTCTCCATTGTTGCCTTTATCCCCAAAAAAGAATGTATATTTATTTTGATACGAAATAAATTGGTCGGGTTTAATTATTTGCGTTACATATTCTTTTTTAATTCTTTCTTGAGCGTCAATAAATTTTGAATGAGCGTATGGATTCAAATTATGTACCACCAAAAAAAGTAAAGAAGCTATTAGAATGCCAAATAATAAGAATGGTTTGCTTAATTCAATGAATGAGCGACCTATACTCATCATTACTAAAAGTTCTTCTTCATTGTACAGGCGATTAATAATTAAAACACTAGCAATGAATCCAGAAATTGAAATTGCAGTTATAAGCACTTTAGGTAAAATTAAAAAGCTTAGTTCAAATACAATATAAGCTGGTTGGCCATTTTCAGTAACTATATCAATAATGCCAAGCGCTTGGTTTAATAGGAGTATGCCAGAAATAATAAAGCAAAAAAAAGCAAATGGTCCAATCAATTGCTTAAATAAGTATCTGTCAAGTTTTGTCACAATTACCAATATATGTTGATTATTTATATATTTATTAATTAACGTATTTACTAACATAATAACAGCAATTTGTACCCTTGTATCTAATTTATTCATCGGTTTAAATGACAAAACAAATATAAGGAAATTGTTATGACAAGACCCATTCACCCAACTTTTAAAGAACACTCTTTACAATCAATTGCTGATGCCAAGGGCTTAGTGGTGATTTGTGCAGATGCTGCTGGTAGCTTTGGTCCCTCGGCAAAAAGAGTAAATAGATTAATGAAGGGTGCTCTTAGAAAATTTGCAGATTCTGAATTTTTTGAAAAAATGGAAGAAGGTGACGTACAACGATTCCCATCACCTTTGGGGTTGTCAGCTAATGCAGTTTTATTACTAAAAATGAAAAAGCGTCCTTCAATAGAAGTCGCTCAAAAATGTGGTGCGAATATTGCAAAAGAATCTGGTAAATCAGATATTAATTTATTTGTTACAGCAAATGCACGAGCTGCTCATTTATCTTTTGGCATAACAATGAGGCGTTATAATTTTAATGAATATAAGACAAATAATCAAACTGAGTTTGGTGAGTTAAACGTCTATATTACTAATGTGTCAAAAACTCTGGACGAGTACAGTGATTTGAGTGCTGTTGTAGATGGTGTCTTTTTTACAAGAGACCTAGTAAATGAGCCTGCTAATGTTCTGACAACAACAGAATTTGCAAACAGACTCCAAGGATTAGAAGAATTAGGTTTAAAAATTAATGTTTTAGAAGAGTCTGACATGGAAGCGCTTGGGATGTTTTCACTCTTAGGTGTTGGTATGGGTTCTGAAAGTCCATCTAAAATTGTTACTATGGAATGGTCAGGTGGTGGTAATGAACGGCCATTTGCGCTTGTGGGAAAGGGTGTTGTTTTTGATACAGGTGGTATTTCATTGAAGCCTGCGGGTGGTATGGAAGATATGACAATGGACATGGGGGGAGCTGGCGTTGTGGCCGGTGTAATGAAAACACTCGCCCTTAGAAAAGCAAAAGCAAATATAATTGGCTTGGTTGGTCTTGTGGAAAACATGCCAGATGCAAAAGCTCAACGCCCCGGTGACGTAGTTAAGTCTATGAAAGGTGAAACAATAGAGGTTATAAATACAGATGCTGAAGGAAGGTTAGTCCTTGCTGACGTTTTATGGTACGCACAGAAGACATACAAACCATCTGGTATTATAAATTTAGCAACTTTAACTGGTGCAGTAATTGTTGCTTTAGGTCATGAAAATGCAGGTGNTTTTTCNAATAATGATAAATTAGTNAATGATTTCTTGAAATCTGCAAANCTAGAGGCTGAAGGGGCATGGAGAATGCCTTTAAATAAAAACTACGACAAATTAATTCAATCTAGAATTGCTGACATAAAAAATGTTGGAGGACGCACCGCAGGTTCCATAACAGCAGCGCAATTTTTGCAACGCTTTATTGAGGATGATATGCCTTGGGTTCATTTGGATATAGCTGGCGTAGCATCAGTGAAATCTGAAACTGATTTTGCGCCAAAAGGAGCAACTGGTTGGGGCGTAAGATCTTTAAATCGTTTAATTTCAGATATATACGAAATATAATTAAAGTATTTTTTATTTCAAAATTCTATAAGGCACGTTTAAATTTGTAAGCGTGCCTTTTCTAATTTTTCTTCAGCGGATACCCAAAGAGCTTCTGCTTTTGTAATAGCTTCATCTGCCTCAGCTCGTTTTTTACTTAAACTTTCAAATTTTTCAGGATTTGAATTTGTATAGATATTTGGATCTGCCAATGCCTTATCGATTTTTTCTTTTATAATTAATATTTTATTTAAACGTTCTTCACATTTAGTAACTTCTAATTGAAATGGCGCGAGAATTTTTCGTCTTTCACCATGTGATAATCGTTTCTTTTTAATTTTTTTTGGCTTTTCAGATTTATCAGCTAAGCCTCTTTCTGAAAGGAGGAGTTTTTTATAAGCATTTAAATCTTCATAAAATACATTTACTTCACCATCTTTTACCAACCATAATGTATCAGCGACAGCGTTTACTAGGTGAGGGTCGTGGCTGACTAATATAACAGCTCCTTCATATGCTGCTAATGCAAAAACTAAAGATTCACGGCTTTCAATATCCAAGTGATTGGTAGGTTCATCGAGAATTAATAGGTGTGGTGCTTCTATTGTAGCTAATAACAGCGATAATCGTGCTTTTTGTCCGCCTGACAATCGTCCTACTTCAGTAAGCGCTTGTTCAGGCCCGATTCCACCTCTTGCTAGCCGTGAGCGTAGTTTTGATGGAGTTTCTCCGGGAAATTCTCTTGTTATATGTTGAAGAGGAGTTTCATCAAGATGTAATTCATCTACTTGATGTTGTGCAAAATATCCTATTTTCAGTTTAGATGACCTTACCAAATTGCCATTCATTGGTATTAAGCGATCAGCTAAAAGTTTTGATAGGGTAGACTTACCCTGACCATTTGCTCCTAAAAGTGCAATTCTATCACTTTGATCAATGCGAAGATTCAGATCTCTTAGAATTGGCTTTTCATCATATCCAACTGATGTATCTTCTAATCGTAAGATTGGTGGTGATAATTCTTCAGGTGTTGGAAAATCAAAGGCTGCTACGGAATTCTCTACGCCTGCCGCAATAGGTTCCATCTTTTCAAGCATCTTAATTCGAGATTGTGCTTGCTTTGCTTTCGAAGCTTTTGCTCTGAATCTATCAACAAAACTTTGTAAATGTTCTCTAGTTGCTTCTTGTTTGCGAGCCATAGATTCTTGTTCAGCAAGTTTAGCTCTTCTTACGCTATCAAATGTATCATAGTTACCTTGATAAAGCGTTAATTGTTTATCTGTTAGGTGTAATATAGCATTTACAGAAGTGTTTAATAATTGACGATCATGAGAAATGATTAATACTGAATGTGGGTATTTTTTTAGGTAAGTTTCAAGCCAAATTGTTCCTTCAAGATCTAAATAATTTGTTGGTTCATCAAGCATAAGAATGTCTGGTTGTGCAAACAAAACGCCAGCCAATGCAACTCTCATTCTCCACCCACCAGAGAATTCGTGGCAAGGTCGCGATTGTGCTAAAGATGAAAATCCAAGGCCAGATAAAATAGAAGCTGCCCTAGCTTCAGCAGAATATGCATCTATGTCTGCCAATCTACCATGTATATCGGCAATGCGATTTGGATCTGTTGCAACTTCAGCTTCTTCTAATAGTGCAGTTCGTTCAGTATCAGCAGATAGAACAGTTTCTAATAAACTATCATCTGATGCAGGTGCCTCTTGTGCAATTCCACCAATCCGCATTTTTTTTGGGATTTCAATATTCCCATCATCCAAACCTAATTCATTTGTTATGAGTTTGAATAGGGTCGTTTTGCCAGTGCCATTTCTTCCAACTATACCCACTTTATGACCGGAGGGTATAGTTGCTGATGCATTCGCTAATAATTGGCGACCTGCTATTGAATAACTAATATCATTTATTTTTAACATAAATGCGGAATGACGTATGAAGTAGACACTGTCAACGCTAGATTCATTGAGGCCTTTCCAAAGTATTCTTCATATGTTACTCGATCGCCAATTCAGTTTCAAAATTACCATAAAGGATTATAAAAATGGCATTAGAACGCACATTTTCAATTGTAAAACCAGACGCAACAAAACGTAACCTTGTTGGCCAAATTGTGGCTAAATTCGAAGAAGGTGGTCTACGGGTTATTGCTCAAAAACGCATTCAGTTGACACTTGCACAAGCACAAGAATTTTACGGAGTTCATTCAGAGCGCCATTTTTTGGAGAGCTTTGTGAGTTCATGATTTCAGAACCGATCGTTGTTCAGGTACTCGAAGGTGAAAATGCAATTTTACGCAATCGTGAAATAATGGGTGCAACAAACCCATCTGAAGCAGATGCAGGCACAATTCGTAAAGAATTTGCACTTTCAATAGGTGAAAATTCTGTACATGGTTCAGATGCACCAGAAACAGCGGCTGAAGAGATTAGCTTCTTCTTTTCTGGTCTTGAATTAGTAGGTTAATAATTTTTCTAAATTTTTAAGAAAGGGAGCGTCGTCTCCCTTTTTTTATTGGACATAAATATTATTTATAAAATCATCTAAAATTTTTGAATATAATACATGTTCTTCTATAAGAACTTTCTCTGCTAAAGTTTGCGCTGTTTCATCTGAAGATATGTTAACAGATTTTTGTCCTAATACTAAACCTCCGTCTAACTCACTTGTGACGATATGAACTGAGCACCCACTTATTTTATCTGATGCATCGATAGCTCTTTGGTGAGTATTAAGTCCTTTATACTTTGGGAGAAGGGATGGATGAATATTTAGAATTTTGTTATCCCACTGGTTTATAAAAGAATGACTTAATATTCTCATGAAACCCGCTAAGCAAATTATATCAATTGCTTCACGTTGAAGAGTATTATTTAGGGTCTCTTCAAATGCTTCTCTATTTCCATTAAATATTTTATGATCAATTGATATTGTTGGTACATCAAGCTCTGAAGCTTTTTTTAATCCAGCTGCATTTGGATTATTAGATATAACAATTGCTGGTAATGCATTGATTCTATTTGATTTCATAGAGTTTACAAGTGAAACCATGTTTGATCCACCACCAGATATTAGAATAGCTATCCGAGGTTTCATTAAAGGGTGCCAGAATAGTTTACGCCGTTACCATTAATGATTTCGCCAATTACAACTGGAGAACAGTCTTCGGTTTTTAATGCTGATATTACCTCAATTAAATCATTCTCTGAACAAATAGCTATCATTCCAATTCCACAATTAAATGTTTTTAAAGCTTCAGAACTTTCTAAACCAGCCTCTTTTATAAGCCAATTGAATATAGGCAATCTGCTCCATGAATCTAGATTTATATTAGCACCTAATCCTTCGGGTAATGCTCTTGGTAAGTTTTCTGTTAATCCGCCACCTGTAATGTGAGCAAGAGCATTTAATTTGCCAGTTTTAATGGCTGTAACAGCAGATTTCACATATATTCTTGTTGGTTCTAGTAAGTGATTAGCTAATGTTCCTTCACCAAATGGACAATCATCATTCCAAGAATGACCTGAATTTTCAATAATTTTCCTAACTAACGAATATCCATTAGAGTGAATTCCAGAAGAAGGAAGCCCAATTAACACATCTCCACTTTTGACATTTCTGGGTAATGTTTCACCGCGCTCCATTGCTCCAACTGAGAAACCAGCTAAATCAAAGTCTTTACCATCATACATGCCTGGCATTTCAGCAGTTTCACCGCCAATTAATGCGGTATTTGCTTGCCTGCAACCTTCTGCAATTCCATTTATAACCTTTGATGCTTCTTTAACTTCTAGTTTACCTGTTGCAAAATAATCCAAGAAAAACAGAGGTATAGCTCCTTGGCATATAAGATCATTTACGCACATTGCTACAAGATCAATACCAACAGTATCTAGATTTTGAGTATCAATTGCAATTCTTAGCTTCGTACCAACTCCATCTGTGGCTGAAACAAGTATTGGATCAATAAAGCCGGCGGCTTTTAAATCAAACATTGCCCCAAAGCCACCTAAACTATCCATTACGCCAGGCCGCTTAGTGGACTTAGCCGCAGGTTTTATTTGTTCAACTAATGTATTGCCGGCATCGATATCTACACCCGCATCTGCGTATGTTAAGCTTTTATTTTTGGTCATTGGTGTCCCCATGGAATCTCTAGTTTTTCCTTAAAGTATTAAAGATCAAATTAAAATGGTGTTGTCGCTTGACCAGGTCGATTTGGTTAAGTAATTGGAGGGCAGGCGGGCCTGTAGCTCAGTTGGTTAGAGCAGAGCGCTCATAACGCTTTGGTCGCAGGTTCGAGTCCTGCCGGGCCTACCAAATACCCCACCGCCTAAATATTTAGATAATGTTTAAAGGGGTATTTGTATTTCTGCTCTTAATCCACCTAAGTCATTGCTATGGTTCAATATTAGTTTACCACCATGACTTCTAGCTATGTCAGAAACTATAGCTAAGCCTAATCCAGCTCCAATACCTTTATTTTGATTCCTTGATGTATCAAGCCTCTCAAAGGGTCTTATTGCTTTTTGTCGTAGATCTTTAGGGATTCCTTTCCCCGAATCTTCAACAATAAATGATAACGTATCTGATGTTGATTTTACGCTAACAATTGTTTTTTCGGAATGTTTTGCAGCATTTGAGAGTAAATTATTTATTGCTCTGCTTATAGCTAGGGCTTTACATTTAAACTTAATTTTATCTGAACCAATATTATCTAAATTTAATGATACATTATGATTAAGACGCTTTCTTTCTTTAATAAGTGTCTTAATTAATTTCTTTGGGTCAACTATTGAGAATTCTTCACCACTATCCCCACGTGAAAATGCTAAAAATTCATTTAATATATCTTCCATTTCTTTAACATCGCCCTGTAAATCATCTAGTAGATCATCTTTCTCCATAAGGCTTATTGAAAGTTTCATACGGGTTAAGGGTGTTCTTAAATCATGACTTACTCCTGAAAGCATGGCGGTTCTTTGTTCTAAGTGTCGTTCAATACGTGCTCGCATCGATATAAAAGCATGCCCAGCTTGTCGAACTTCCGTAGCTCCACTTGGTGAAAATGAAATTTTTTCACCTTTACCAAAAGACTCTGCTGATTTTGCTAATATTCTTATTGGGCGAACTTGGTTTTTTAAAAACAAAACGGCAATGCTTATAAAAAAGCAAGAAGCTAGAAATCCCGCTACGAGTAACTGATGAGGGTTTTCTGCTGTTGCTCGCCGTCTTGATAAGCTAATGATGAAATTGATATTATCTCGATAAACAATTAACTTAACTTTTGTTTCGTCAGATTTTAAATCTATAGACTTTAATCCAACAACTTGTGATTTTAATGCTTTTATTAAATAACGACCAGAAATATCAAAAAATGTATGTTCAAATTTTGTCTCTTTTGGGTCAGCATCAATATTTACTGTAATAGATAATGGCTGCGCTTTCTCATGTATGTATTTTAATGGGTAAGAATCATTCTCGATTATTTCAGAATTTAAAATGAAGTTTAGTTCTCGCGCTATATCTGAAGTTTTGCTAATTGTGACATCACCGTATAGTCGATCAATAAAAATCACAGTTATTATGGCTTGTATCAATAATATTGGTACAGCTAAAATCAAAATTGATCTGCCAAGTAAGCTTTTAGGAAGATAGTTTTTAGGCCAATATTTTTGTGACATTAAAATAAACTACGCACTGAATAGTTAAAACGCAAGAAAAGCTGCAATTTATTAAAATAAATTAAAAAAAACTTAAATTTACGCAAAAAATCTATGGACGCATAAAAAAGCCTTAGCTATAGAGACGTTGTACATGGTATTCCGACGTAGCTCAGTGGTAGAGCAGTTGACTGTTAATCAATTGGTCGTAGGTTCGACCCCTACCGTCGGAGCCATGTACTTATTATCCTTATATATCAAAATTTAATCATTGTTTATTATAGGTTATTCTTCTTTTACTTTTGTAGTTATGTATTTACTAGAGCTTTAAAGATGATATTTCAAATTGAGATTAATCTTTAACCGATCTTTGCTTGTTATCAATTATTATTGTTTATCATTAAATCATATATTATCTTTTTAATAAGTTTTTATATTTTGAGGTATAATTTGGTGATTAAAAAAAATCTTATTACTGTAATCAGTATAATTGGACTGCTAGCTTTTCTGAATCCTGCAAATGCAAATGAAAAGAGTGGGTTGCGCTTGTATCACGTGAAGATTAGCAAGTTTGATTTAAAAGCTAAATGTATGGAAAATTTCCCAACTGAAGAATTAATTCAGCAGAGTTCAAGCATTTATAAAAAGATTAACTACAATGGTAATCAATTTATTCTGCAATATACTTCAATGGGAGACTGCTTNTTNAACGAATATCGCTAAAGAGAAGGTTTATTGTGTTGGAATNTCATAAAAGACTGATTGAATTGTTTAAAACAAATTTAGGCCTAAGTAATTATACATTACTTTGGATAGCATTTTTTAAAGGAATTTTAATTGGATACCTATTAGCTTGTTATCTATGAATTCAATCTTCATGTGAATTAGATACTTTTAAGGATAAATAGTTATGAAAAAAAAGTATATTGATAACATACTGTGTGTTGGAGAAATAAATGCTAATACAAGTCACATTGAGTTTTATACTTGGGATCTTGGTGCTCACAAACAAGATCATCCCAAAAATTTCTTAAGATTAGATGAGAGATTAGAAGT
>JGI26117J46588_1000185_pt1 | contig 12620 bp, 7 predicted proteins | sample AOAMet_48_BLW_10_2_FD_46588 | JGI IMG/M metagenome (IMG submission 46588)
TTATGGGGTGGATCAATCAGATTATAAGTTTTTTTGGTTTTGGCCCATATGGGTTCATTACCCATAGCATCTGATGTATCAGCATCTATGATAAAAGACGTTCGACAAATATTAGGACCATTAAGGAGTTCTTTTTTGGCTGCAGTTTGCCCAATAAACTTAGATTTATTGATTTTAATAAACCTTTCCATACCACTTTCGTAGGGTCCATAAATTGGACGTAATTCTGCAAACCAACTAGGAAAATTCTTTTCTAAACGCATGGATAATAATGCGCGCATTCCAAAGTCCTTAATATTAAATTTGCTTCCTTTATCTTTAATCCCATAATAAACTTTTCTTTGATATTCAGGTGCCATCCATATTTCATAACCTAAATCGCCTGAATAGCTTAGGCGATTTATCATACACGGTGCGCCATTAACGTTCATTTTACGAAAACACATAAATTTAAATTTCAAGTTAGAAATATCTTCATCNACTAGTTCTTGAAGTACATTTCGTGCATTTGGCCCTACAATTGATAAACCATGTAAGTTCATATCATAACGTTTTATTTTTAATGATTTGTATAATGGCATATGTTTCTCAAACCAGCGCATATGATATTTAGTAGCGCTTAATGAGCCAAATAATAAAAATTTATTATTTGCTTCTTTTGCAATAGTGAAGTCACCAATTAATTTACCATTTTCATTTAACATTGGAGTTAAAATAATTTGCCCTAGTTTTGGCATATTATTTGTCATTAAATAGTCTAAAAAGATCTCTGCATCTTCACCAGATATTTNATATTTGGCAAAATTAGAAATTTCTGTGACTCCAACACTATTTCGCACTGCCTCAACTTCAGAAGCTACATGTTCAAAGTCATTAGATCGGTGAAAAGATAAAATATCATGGGCTTCTTTTTTTGAAGGTGCAAACCATAATGGAGTTTCTAAACCCCAAGTATCTCCCATTACTGCAAAATTTTCATTTAGCATTATGTCATATAAAGGTGTTGTTTGCTGNGGTCTTGCTGCCGGTAATTCTTCATTTGGAAAACTAATTGAAAAGCGTTTAGAATAGTTCTCACGTACTTTAGCATTGGTATATCTGAGTGTCGCCCACTCACCAAATCGCGCTACATCCATTGCAAATATATCAAATCCTGGATCACCATTAACCATCCAATTTGCTAATGCTAATCCCACACCACCACCTTGACTAAATCCNGCCATGACTGCACACGCAGACCAATAATTTGTTAATCCAGGTACTGGACCAATTAAAGGGTTGCCATCAGGAGCAAAAGTGAATGGCCCATTTATGACTTGTTTAATGCCTGCCTTCTCAAATGCAGGAAAATGCCTAAATCCAACTTCTAATGACGGTGTAATTCTATCTAAATCAGGTTGTAATAACTCATGACCAAAATCCCAAGGTGTATTAATTGGTGACCATGGCTTACATGCCTTTTCATACGTTCCTAATAAAAGACCATTACGTTCTTGGCGTGTATAAATTTCTCCTTTGAAATCAATAACACCAACTAGTTCTCGCCCAGTTTCGGAATTAAAATCAATAACTTCAGGCATATCATCTGTTAAAAGATACATATGTTCCATTGCAAGCAGTGGTAACTCTAACCCAACCATTCTACCAACTTCACGAGCCCACAGCCCACCTGCATTTACAACATGTTCTGCGCTGATTGTGCCGTTTTTTGTAATCACATTCCACATTCCATCACTGTTTTGTGTAATTTCTAAAACGGGATTGCGAAGTTCTATTTCCGCACCTAAAACTTGCGCTGCTTTTGCATAAGCATGTGTTGTACCTGATGGGTCTAAATGCCCTTCAACGGGATCCCATAAAGCACCAACAAAATGAGTCTCGTCCATTAAAGGAAACATTTCCTTAGCTTCTGATGGTGTAATTAATTCTGTTTCCATTCCTAAGCATCTACCACGAGCGTGTGTCATGCGTAAGAAATCCATTCTTTCAGAACTATCAGCCATCATAACACCACCAGTTAAATGTAGTGAACACGATTGACCTGAGAGTTCTTCTAATTCTTTATATAATCCAACTGTGTATGCTTGTAATTTTGCCATATTGGGATCACCATTTAAGGTATGGAAACCTCCTGCTGCATGCCATGATGAGCCACTTGTTAATTCAGATCTTTCAATAAGAATAATATCTTTCCAGCCAGCTTTTGCTAGGTGGTATAAGACAGAACATCCAACCACTCCCCCTCCAATAACAATGGCTTTAGCATGTGTTTTCATAAATTTTATTCTCTCTTTAACTGCAAGTATTGAAATTAAAACGAGTGTGAATATTATTGCATGTATTTTAACGACATGATTTGTCGCAAGGTTTAGATATTAATAAATAACAATTATTACTAATCAGAAGCTCCGCCAGCGAATGTATTACTATTCTTGTAGTCGCATGGCTCATCCTGCATTTCTAAATGCAATCTGTTTTCGTTATATTTATTATTTCGTGCAAGCTCTTCATCAAACTCAATCCCAATNCCTGGAGATGTTGGGGCAACAATAAATCCATCATCCCATATTATTTTATTTTTAATAAGGTTTCCTGAAAAACCACCACCTGTTAAAATAGTTTCAGCCATTAGAATATTAGGGATGTTAACTGCTAATTGTATATTAGCTGCCCACTCAACTGGACCGGCATAAAGATGAGGTGCAATATGTGCATTGTTGACTTCAGCTATTGCGGCAATTTTTTTAGTTTCTAATATACCACCAGATCGACCTAAAGCTGGTTGAAGAATACTTGCGGCACCTTCTTTTAAAACTTGAAAAAATTCATTTTTTGTACTCAAACGTTCTCCTGTAGCAATAGGAATTCTTATTGAGTTAGCAATTTTTGCCATTGATGAAATATTATCTGGTGGAACTGGCTCTTCATACCATAGAGGATCATAGGGCTCTAATGCACGGCCTAATCTGATTGCACCAGCGGTTGAAAATTGACCATGAGTGCCAAATAGTAAGTCCGCTTTCGTACCAACAACGTCTCTTATTGCAGCGCACATTTTAACGGATAATTCAATATCAGTAAGTGCAGGCATGTGACCACCACGGGCGGTATAAGGACCAGCAGGATCAAACTTTATGGCTGTGAAACCTAGATTAATCATTTCCATAGCACTCTCAGCTTGCATTTCTGGTGATGTCCAAAATTTTGAAATATCATGGTGATCCATTGGATAAAGATATGTGTATGACCTTATTCGGTCATTCATTTTTCCACCCAATAAAGCATAAACTGGACGATCGTGTGCTTTACCTAAAATATCCCAGCAAGCAATTTCTAAACCTGAAAACGCTCCAATTATGCTTAAGTCAGGACGTTGAGTGAAGCCAGATGAATAGGTACGTCTAAACATCATCTCTATATTTTCGGGGTTCTCATTCATCATATGACGTTCAAAAACGTCATTAATGATAACTTCCATCGCTTTTGGCCCTACTGATGCCGAATAAACTTCGCCATACCCGATTATCCCATTATCAGTTGTTAATTTGACAAAAATAAAATATCTCCCACCCCAACCTGGAGGAGGGTTTTTGACAATAAAAACTTCTAAATCTTTTAATTTCATATAAGTAGTGAAACACCTTTTATGAAAAAAAACAATTGTTTATCCTGCTCCACGTAAACGAGATTCTTCACTATCAGGCACATAAGTTCTATGGGCAAATCTTTTAATTATATCTGGTGCATCTTCTGGAAATCTAGGTTCTTTAATTTTTAAGTCACCACAAAGTGATTGAAACATAAGATGGCTTATTACCTCTATGTAATCCGCTTTTTTAGAACAATCTAAATAAAAAGTACCTAATGTTAATCCACATGGGACTTTTATTTTAATGTCTAATGGTTGCTTTTGCCCATCTGCATTCTCTAAGATAGAAATTAATTCTAAAAACCCATCATATCCTGCCTTATAAAGATTTAATGTTGCCATAGCTGCTTCTTCGGCCATACCCCAAGAAAACCCTGCGCCACGTGTCGCTTTCTTTGCATAAGCTAAAATTTCAGATTCTGTTAACAAGCTTGGGCCCCATAAGACCAGTTATCTTTGCTTGTTAATTCTTTAGGAAAGGGAGCATCCTTAAACATACATATTCTAACCCACCTATCTGATCTTGGGTCAAACTTTGTTGCTCCAAAAAATGATAATTTACAGCGCAACATATCAATAGGAAGCATTTTATTATTTAATAAATTGTCCCGGATTTCTGAGTATGGAAATTTTTTACTCAACTGTATCCGCCGTACAATATGTCTGTGTTCAGGATGTGCTAATAAAAACTCACCTAAATTTTGTTTTTTGTTTAAATCTGAATTTAGTGCAGCAATATCTCGGGCAACTGCCAATGGTTGTTCAAGTTCAGATCCATCTTCTTCAAACCGTTCTCCTAAGCGTGGTTCGAGCTTTGATTCTGAAACATACCAAAATCTAGACTGATTTTCTTTTTTTGAATAATCTATATTAATAGCCCATTCATAATTTTCCTTTATTTGGTTTTTTAACTCGTCTGTTGAAATAGAAGCATCTATTTTAAAATGTTTAGCTTCATCAATATACATACAATCAGATAGATCATCTACTAATTCAGAATAAGGCTCAAACAGAGCTGAAATAATTTGTTCTTGTGTGTCTTCACTGAGTTTATTTGTAGACCAAAGATGAAGAGCATCCCATGGATAGTCTTCTTTATCCAATGTTTCAAATTTTGAAACGACTTGAGCTAGCTCGTCACAAAATATCTTTATTTTTGGTTTTTGAATTTCATGCTCACTTGTCCAACTCCGAGCATTTTTTAGGGCATTATTTAAATGCTCTCTCATTTCAGAAAATGTTTCTTCTGGAACAGTTTTAATAGCTCTCACTCGTGCTAACGCAGTTTCTCTAGCGTATATCCATGTGCTTAAAAGTGCGGGGTGATTGACTAAAAAAGGAGCCATACCAAGCCCAGTTGAATTTCCAATTCCCATAGATTTGCGTAATTTTGGATCTAATTTAACGGCGGCATCACCACCTTTTTTAGATGCAACAAAATCTACTAAATCCATAACAAAGCATCGTATTAAATAAACAGTTAACATTTCTGCTTGAAATGGAGTTCGCATTTCTTGTCTATCAGAAATTTTTGATCGATCTGATGCGCCAAATTTTCCCGAGCCATAAACTGCTGTTGTTCGCATTAAATAACCAACGTCATTTAATTTTTTTTCATCAGGCTGTATTCCTGCAGCTAATGAATCCACAACATAATTCCACAACCTTACAGATCGATTAGCCCTAGAAAGAGTTAATTCATTTTTCGATATTCTTCCAGCCTCTTGAAGGGGAACATTATTTTTTAGGCGAATAATATCATCTTCTGACGGAATGCCATCATGAAGAGTGAATGTGCAATCCCATGCTTCCGCAATTACGCGATCAGACCTTAATTCAGCAGGTAAATCGTGGGCAAAAGCAACCAAAGTATAGCTTCTTTCGGGGCCATGCACGCTATAGGTTGCATATCCAAAGCCGTCATCATCAATATTCCAATTCGGCTTGTCAAAATGCCAGTTTTCGGACGCCAAACGTCTTAACAATACACGCATGAAGCTAATACGTGATTGATGTAGACTACCCAATCGAGATAATTTCATCACCTCTTCAGGTTTGCGGAGATCAACTTGTGGTATCATTTAATAGCACCAAAATTATTATCGTAGAAGTTTAACCAATTATTTCCCATGACTTTTGAGATTTCTGTTTCAGTCATACCTATTTTATATAGCCCATTAGCTATATTTGAAAAGTCTCTGTTATCCTTATACCATGTTGGCATAGGTGGAAATCCAGCATTTGACGCGGTGCCTTCACCATAATCTATGCCTTTTGTCCAGCGCCCAACTCGCATCCACTCTACAATGCTATCAGGTTGATTCTGGCATAAATCAGTTCCAATACCAATGTTATCAATTCCCATAATATTAGCTGTATCAGAAATCATTTGGCAAAAGCTATCAATAGTACAACTTGTCCCACCTTTTAAATGATGGGGATAAATAGAAAAACCTANCATACCTCCTGAATTTGATAGTTCTCTCATTACCGTATCTGATTTGTTTCGNAGGGCTTGATGCCAGTTATGTGGGTTTGCGTGAGTAATTGCTATGGGACGTTCAGAATATTCTATAGCGTCCAAAGTTGATTTTTCACCAGAATGGCTCATATCTACAACCATTCCTACGCGGTTCATTTCTTTTACAACTTCTCGTCCCATTCTCGTGAGCCCAGCGTCATAACTTTCATAACACCCAGTCGCTAGTAAGGATTGATTATTATATGTGAGTTGCATAAATCGTGCGCCTAGTTGATGTAGAATTTGAACAAGGCCAATATCATCTTCAATAGGTGATGGATTTTGAAANCCAAAGAAAATTGCTGTTCTGTTGGTCTCTTTTGCTAAGCGAACATCGGCACCTGTGGTCCCTTGAAATATTAAACTAGGAAACTGTTCAAACCAACGGTTCCACTGCTCCATGTTTAAGACAGTTTCTCTAAATGTTTCGTGATAAGCTATTGTAACATGCACNGCATCTAGCCCACCTTCTCTCATTTCTTTAAAAATATTTTCAGACCAGTTTGCATACTGTAAACAATCGATTTGATAATTTGTCATGCTGTTGGGCCTTTTGAGAGTTTGTTTAATTGGTCAAAGATTTTTTTTTCAATTTTAACTGTTTCGGGCATTATAAAGTTTGAACCAGGTAACCTAGTACCTTCTTGTTCAGCAACTGCTGTAATTATTCTGTCAATGCGATCAAAGAAAGAGTTGCCATGTGTATTTGGATCAAGAATTATATAACATTGGCCTAAATCATGAGGTTTTCCTTCTGGAAGTTTTAATCCTTTAACATCTAATGAATTTACTGATCCGGTAAATGCTGCTGCCAAAACTTCCGTCATGAGACCGAATCCCCACCCCTTATAATCACCAGAAGATTTTAAAGACCCTTTCAAGGCTTTGTTTGGATCTGTTGTGTCATTTCCCTGACTATCAACAGCCCATCCTAATGGAATAGCTTCTCCAGCAGCAGAGGCCATAGTAATTTTTCCAAGAGCTATTGCAGAGGTGCTTTGGTCAAATTGAAATGCAATACCACCATTTTTTGCAGGTAAAGCCATAGCAATAGGGTTTGTTCCTAAGATAGCTTTGTTACCACCGGGTGGTGATACGACAGCGCTTGCATTGGTAAACCCAATACCTATGAATCCTGATTTTGCAATTTGCTCAGTAAAATATCCCAAAGAGGTACATGTATGAGAATGCGAAACAGCTAAAGAGCATGTACCAGTTTCTGTTACAGTCTTTAAAGCCAATGGTAATGCACGCTCAAAAGCTGCTTGAGCAAATCCAAACTGAGCGTCTACATATACAGATGCAGTTCTTGGTAATGAAACAATAGGTTCAATAGTTCCATTTACTCGTCCAGTGATTAATTGACTACAATAGCTTTCTAAATAATATAATCCGCATATTAAATTGCCTTTAGCTTCAGCTGTTCTCACTGCTTTAGCTACTGATTTAGCAATCCAATTTGATGCACCATGACAAATAAGAGCTTTTTGAGTTAAATGCTCAATTTCATCTAAATTAACTTCTATTTTTTCCATTATATAGTTTTGCCCTAATTATAATTTAACATCTTCAAGAAAAACGACATCGTATTAAGAGAAATCGAACGTATGAATATAGTCTTTATAAATTAATTCTGCTTAAAGTAACAGAATGACTAAATTTTTTTCAGAAAAAAACAGATTTCCCCATTTAGGTCCATACCCCATGGAGCGCTTGAAGCGTGTATCTGGGCCAATTGAAAAAACACCTAGAATGAAAGCACTAAGTTTTGATCACAAACAAAATCCACATTCTATTATAAACGCAATGCGTGATTATCAAGCGATGATGGATGCAATGCGAAGTGGTCTAGTTAATAAGGGGCGTTGTGATATTCCAAGCAACTTAACAGAACGGTCTAATCACCTAAAATCTTTTGCATATTTTCAAGATTGTTCAGTAGTAGGAATTACTAAAATTGATACTGACTGCCATTTAAAAAAACCTATTTATAACTCCGACATTGAAAGACTATCTGAAGATTTGCGAACAAAGCAAACTAAAACATTTGCAGCTGGTATTGATGTCTTAATGGCAGAATTGCGAGAAGCTGTAGACGCACCTAATAATGGAGTGAGTGAGCATACACATGCTGTAGTTTTCATTTATGAATTTCCAAGAGATCCATTATCTGATGAAATAGGGTGTGATTGGATTCAAAATGCTCAATCAGAACGAGCAACACTATTGGGTACAGAAACAGCAAATGTAATATCAAATTACATACGTTTACTAGGATATGATGCACGCTCGCATTCTACATCTTGCAGTGATGTAGATTTAAACCGATTGGCAGTGCTGTCAGGTTTGGCAACAGTAGAAGAAGATACACTTACCAATCCATTTATTGGAACTAGATTTGGTATAACTGCTGTGACTACTAATTTAAAATTAGAAACTGATTTGCCCTTAGCAAAATATTCAGCACAACCAAAGTTCTATACTCATGGCTTCAAATGGTTAATAGGACTGGGCTATTCAAAAAGTAAGTTTAATCGTGAACCTTATAAACACAGAAAATTTGTTGATGGCGCAATGCCTTTTGAAAAAACAAAAAGAACTGAGATACCTACAACATATTTAGATGAACCAAATATACCCCGAGTACCAAAACGAACTGATTTATTTGCTCGAGCACAATTTGGTGATCTTGGGAAAGCAGTTGAGAATGGTTCAAGAAACGGATTCTATGTTCGTAAAACTGCGCCCTCAATGGCACAAAGGAAGCCTATGAGTGCTTTTGTTTTATTACAAAATAAACCGCCTAACAAAGAAATATCCACAAGTGCAAAAAATGCTAAAATAAATGCGCAAAATATAAAGGCAGCGTGTTATTTCCTAGGTATAGATGCAGTTGGAATATCTAGATGCCCAGATTGGGCTTATTATTCGCATGATGCAGCTGGTGAAGAAATTAAGCCAACCCAAGACCAAGCCATTTCTATGATTGTTGACCAAAGATTTGATACTATGGATGGATCTTCTGGAGATGATTGGATTTCTGTAGCATTATCAATGAGAGCTTATTTGCGCTTTTCCTTATTAGGCGGTGTCATTGCTGAACATATCCGTTCTTTAGGTTATGAAGCAAAAGCACACACTGCAACTGATAGCGATGTTATACACCCACCATTACTTTTATTATCAGGTTTAGGTGAAGTTAGCCGAATTGGAGAAGTAATATTAAATCCGTATTTAGGCCCAAGGTTAAAATCTGGAATAGTCACTACAAACATGCCTATGGAACATGATAAACCAATCGATTTTGGTATGCAGAAGTTCTGTGAAAGTTGCAACAAATGTGCTCGTGAATGTCCTGCTGGAGCAATTACGGCGGGACCAAAGAAAATGTTTAATGGATATGAAATCTGGAAATCAGATAGCCAACGGTGTGCGACTTATAGAATAACAACTGCTGCTGGCGCAATGTGTGGTAGATGTATGAAAACATGTCCTTGGAACTTAGAAGGATTGTTTTCAGAAAAACCATTTCGTTGGGTGGCAATGAATATTCCTAGCGCAGCACCATTTTTAGCAAAATTAGATGATTGGGTTGGAAACGGAGAACGCAACTTAAACAAAAAGTGGTGGTGGGATTTGGAAATCCAAGCTGATGAAGGTTATCGCCCAACATCAAATGGTACTAATGAAAGAAATTTACAAAAAAAACTTGATATAAAATATTCTGAACAAACATTGGCAGTGTATCCTGCGGATCAAGCGCCACATCCATTTCCATTTCCATTTCCTATTAATAGAGAAGAAGGCATAAAGGCTTATTCAAAATTATTAGATGCGAAAGAATATAAAAAACGATTATCTAATGGTGATACAAAAGATTTATTTCATCGCTATAGTATAAAAAACAATATTAATATTTTACATTTAGAAATTATTAATATTGAAAAAACAACTGATGAAATTATTGAATATAGTTTTGCATTACCATCTCGAGAAGATCTTCCAGTCTGGAGTGCTGGTGCGCATGTTGATGTTGTGGTTGCACCAGGATTTATTCGACAATATTCATTAACTGGTAATCCTTTTGATCGTAAAATATACCAGATTGCTGTTCTTAAGGAAGAAAATGGAACAGGTGGGTCAGTATTGATGCACAAAATATTTACCCCAGGGCGTAAAATTTTTACTTCATATCCAATAAATCATTTTCCACTTAAAAAAAACTTATCAAAGGCTTTTTTAATTGGCGGAGGTATAGGAATTACACCATTGATTGCGATGGCACATGAATTACATAAAAATCATCAAGATTTTTCATTTAGTTACTGTTCACCGAGCCGAAATAAAGCAGCATTATTAAAACATCTTTCTAATGTTTCTTGGAAGGATAAAATAAAACTTTATTTTTCTGATGAAGGGAAAAGGGCTAACTTTAACGTAATATTTGGTACATATAAAGAAGGCTATAATGCCTATGTGTGTGGTCCTAATAAATTTATGTATGATGCCCAAAAAAGTGCAACATCTGCTGGGTTTCCTGAAGAAGCAGTAAATTTTGAATATTTTGCACCACCAGAAGTTACAGATTATAAAAACCACTCATTTAAAATAAAATTATTAAAGAGCAATAGAGAGTTTGAAGTGCAGTCAGATCAGACGGTAACAGATGTATTGTTAGATAATGGCATCCATGTGGATATGAAATGTACAAATGGTATTTGCGGTGTTTGTCGTTGTAGTTTAATTTCTGGAAAAGTAGAGCATAGAGACTTTGTACTGTCCAATAAAGAACGAGAGGATACAATTATTTTATGTCAATCGCGTGCACTAGACGCAAATGGGACAATTGAAATTGACCTTTGATTAATAAGCATTAAATACTTCTCTTTTACCACAATCACCCCTATCTATGTCATAAGTAATAAAGTTTAAGGACTGGCTATGATTATTCCTGGATCACCAGAAATGAAATCTCAACTAGAAGCTGTCTTCGATTTGGAGATCAGTGCGGCTATGTTTAAAGAAACAGCGCAACAATATAGCTGTGTAGACCGAGTGATTCCTGAAGCTGAATGGATGAAGCGTGCTCCTTACGTACATGCAATTAATAAACTAAAAAAAGAAAAAGACGCTGTTATCTTAGCTCATAATTATATGACGCCTGATATATATCATGGAGTAGCTGATATTGTAGGTGATAGCTTGCAGCTTGCAATTGAAGCAACCAGAGTCAAAGAAAGTGTTATAATCCAGGGTGGAGTACACTTTATGGCTGAAACTTCAAAAATCCTGAGTCCAGAAAAAACAGTTATCATTCCTGATAGTCGTGCAGGCTGTTCACTAGCAGAAAGTATAACAGCAAAAGATATTGCTNGTATGAGAGAAAAATATCCTGGAGCACCTGTTGTTTCATATGTAAATACAACAGCTGAAGTAAAAGCAGCGTCTGATATTTGCTGCACGTCTTCAAATGCTGTGGATGTGATAAATGCAATGGACAGTGAACTGGTGATTATGACACCAGATGGTCATTTGGCCCAAAATGTTGCCAAACAAACAAGTAAAAAAATTGTTTATTGGGAAGGNGCTTGTGAGGTTCACATTGAATTTAAAGCTGATGAGTTACGTGAATATCGTAAATATGAACCTGATGCTGTAATTATCGCTCACCCAGAGTGCCCAACTGATGTTGTTGATGAATCTGATTTTAGTGGATCTACTTCAGGTATGATTGATTTTGTTAGAAAAAATAAACCAGAAAAAGTTTTATTAATAACTGAATGTTCAATGGGTTCTAATATTGCTGATGAAGTGCCTGAGGTAAATTTCTTGGGTCCTTGTAATCTATGCCCGCACATGCAGAGAATTACATTAGAAAAAATATTATGGTCATTGCACACTGGAAACGAAGAAGTTGTCGTTAGAGAAGAATTGGCTGCAAAAGCACGGTTGGCGGTTCAGCGAATGATTGATTTGAAATAAAGCTGTGAAAGAGAAGCAACATAACGTTCTGATTATTGGAGCAGGTTTGGCAGGGTTGTATGCTGCACTTAACCTTGCTCCTAGGCCTGTGACTATAATTTCACCAAAGCCATTGGGGTTTGATGCTTCAAGTGCATGGGCCCAAGGTGGTGTGGCTGCAGCTATGGATGAACACGATACNCCAGAAGCGCATGCAAATGATACTGTTATGGCAGGCGATGGTATTGTTGATGCAGATATTGCAACATTTGTTACATCTGCAGCAAAAGAACATGTGCTTGAATTGGCGGATGTTGGCACACCATTTGATCGCTTGGGAAATGGTGATTTTTTAATGTCTAAAGAGGCTGCTCACAGTTTTGCTCGTGTAGTGAGAGTTAAAGGTGACCAAGCTGGGGCTGCCATTATGAGAACACTTGTTAAGGAAGTGTTAAACACACCGTCAATAACAGTTATGCAAGGTGTGAC
>JGI26117J46588_1000188_pt1 | contig 12552 bp, 10 predicted proteins | sample AOAMet_48_BLW_10_2_FD_46588 | JGI IMG/M metagenome (IMG submission 46588)
CTCCAGATCCAAATTTTGTTACACCCTCCAATAAATTAACAGTAACATAAGCTGATTCAGCACTTATAACATCCTTAGTTTCGGGCGCAGATTGGTACAATAAGGTTCCGTTTTTATCTTCAATTCGAGAAACCATTGTTGGCTTAACATAAATTCCTTGATTTGCAAACGCTCCATAGGCTCCAACCATTTCAAACACACTTAAATCAGGCGTTCCAAGTGCTATTGCAGGAACATCAGGAATGTACGATTCAATTCCTAGATTTCTGGCCAGATCGGCAACTGGCTTTGGACCTACTTTATCCATTAATTGAGCACTAATGGTATTTTTCGAATTTGCTAGTGCGTTTTTTAAAGTTCTAAAACCTCCGTACTTATCACTTGAGTTAGTGGGACACCAAGGATCTGGGTTACCATACTTATTAGGCTCAATGCAATAAATAGCATCTGGAAGCGAATCACATGGCGACAATTTTAATTGATCTATTGCAGTTGCATACAAAAACGGTTTGAAGGTAGATCCAATTTGTCTTTTCCCTTGTTTGACGTGGTCGTATTGAAAATGTTTGTAGTTAATTCCTCCTACCCACGCTTTTACATGACCTGTTTGAGGCTCCATAGACATCATCCCCGCTTGCATAAAGTGCTTATAATAACGAATCGAATCTATTGGTTTCATTACCGTATCAATTTCACCTTTCCAAGAAAAAATAGACATTGGAACTTCTTTTTGAAAGACTTCAAACATTTCTTCTTCAGATTTTCCTGTTCCTTTCATTTTTCTCCATCTTTCAGACCTTTTCATAGCATTTTTAAAAATCTTTATTGAATCTTCAGACTCTAGATCTAAAAAAGGAGCGGTTGGATTTAGTTCTGGTGTGTTTTGCTTAAAAAATTCTTCTTGCAAATTAGCCATATGCAACTTGACGGATTCTTCAGCGTACTGTTGCATTTCATAATTTATAGTAGTGTAAATTTTTAACCCATCTAAGTTTATATTGTATTTTGAACCGTCGCTTTTTAAATTTTGACTAGTCCAGTTTTTCATAAAACCTCTAAGGTATGCTCTAAAATATGTTGCAAGCCCCTCTCTGTGCGATTGAGGAGTGTAATTTATTGATAGTGGTATTTGTTTTAACGAATCAACCGTGTTTTGATCTAAATGACCATTTTTTTTCATTTGATTTAAAACGACATTTCTTCTGTTTTTTACTAGTTCGGGGCGCCTTAAAGGATTGTAGTAAGACGAATTTTTAAGCATTCCAACAAGTACTGCCGATTCCTCAACCTTTAAACTATCAAGCTCTTTGTCAAAAAAGATATTTGAAGCTGATTTTATTCCGTCACCATTATATCCAAAATCATAAATATTTAGATACATGGCTATAATTTCATCTTTAGTATATTGCCTTTCAAGTCTAACAGCAATAACATACTCTTTAAATTTTTGGGCCAAGGCTTGAAAGATATTTTTAGCCCGAACACCCACAAAAAGTTGTCTTGCGAGCTGTTGTGAAATGGTGCTAGCTCCACCTCTTTTTCCCAAAAATACAATTGCCCTTAGAGTTCCTTTAAAGTCAATCCCTGAGTGACTGTAAAACCTTTCATCTTCTGTTGAAATAAGAGCGTCTATCAAGTTTTTGGGTAAATCATCAAATTGAATTGGTATTCTGTTTTCGCCAAAATGGAATTTACCCAAAACTTTATTGTCTGATGAAATAATCTGGGTAGCCAGATTAGTATTTGGGTTTTCAAGTTGTCTAAAATCAGGCATTTCCCCTAAGTGCCCTAATGAGGCTGCATAAAAAATTCCTGAAAAAATAATGATACCAGAAAAAAAGAGCAACCAAAAACCATAGAAGTATAATCTAAATTTTTTTGGCATAATCTTTTTCTGTTTACCCATTATATTATTCAATTAAAAGTCCAAAGTTAAGAACTCCCTCCAAATTTTCAATTTCATTGATTTCGTTATTTAATCTCATTGAAGTTCTAACTTTTAATTTAAAGGATTCGCTATCGTTTAAAATAAAATCGGTTTTGTAAGGCAATTTGTGCTCAACAACGCTAATTTTTTTATCACCTAGCCACTTACCGTTTGGATCAGCTAATTTGAATTCTAAAGTGTCAATTTGAATTTTATTATTTAAATCATAAAGTTCAGAAATTAAAAAAATATTTGCAAAAGAGTAATCGTTGTTATGCCTTAAAATAAAACTAATATTTTTTATACTTTTTTGTTTTTCGCCTTTAAAGTTAAATTCAACTATTTCAGAATTTTCCCAACCAGATTTAAAGTCATGAAACTGTAAAAAATCAGTTGTTTCACAAGAACTAACCAAAGCAGCTAAAAAAATAATTAGAAATCTATTTAACATATTCTAAACTAGACTCTTTTAGAGAATTTTCTTTTTTTCTTTTTCTTTCTTTTATCAAATCTTGTAAGACTATCTTGTCCAACTACATTTTCAAAACTAATATCGGAAGGTAATTCTGAGATAGTATAATCCTCAAGACTTTCAATTTTTTTCCCCGATTCATTGATTTTGATAATCTTTTTCACGTTTTCCTCACTTATTTGATGCCAATTAACACTATCATTTTTATAAACAAACCACAGTATCTTTTTAAAAATGTCAATTTTTTGGCAGTAAGCAATACCTTTTTCCGTTAAAAGTTTTGTATTTGATTTAGGAAAATCTTTTAAAGCTTCTTGATAAAAATCTAACTCATAGTTTAAACAACATTTTAGTTTTCCGCATTGACCAGCTAATTTTTGAGGGTTAAGCGAAAGTTGTTGATATCTAGCCGCTGATGTTGAGACTGATCTAAAATCAGTAAGCCAAGTTGAGCAGCAAAGTTCTCTTCCACAAGAGCCAACACCACCTAATCTAGCTGCCTCCTCCCTTAAACCAATTTGCTTCATTTCAATACGAGTGCTAAATTCTCTTGCCATATTTCTAATAAGCTGCCTAAAGTCAACTCTACCAGCTGCCGTATAGTAAAAAGTAGCTTTTGATGCGTCTCCTTGAAATTCAACGTCTGAAATCTTCATTTTTAAACTTAAAGAAATAGCCAATTCCCTAGCCTTCTTTTTGATTGTCTCTTCTTTTTCTCGAGCCCTTGTCCATTTATCAATATCACTTTGAGATGCTATTCTTTGAATATTATAAAACTCGGTAGTTTCCGGATTAATTTTTTTTCTTTTAAGCTGTATAGGAATAAGCCCCCCTTTTAAAGTAACAAACCCAACATCATAACCTCGTTCTGCTCCTACAACTACTAAATCACCAATCGAAACCGTAACGTCTTTAACGTTTTTGAAATAGTTTTTTCTTCCATTTTTAAATCGGACTTCAAAAATATTATTCAATTTTTGATCAGCTAAAGGCTCCATGTTTTCTAGCCAGTCAAATACGGTCAATTTATTGCAACCATCAGTTCCGCAGGTACCGTTATTTTTACAGCCCTTTGGGGCGCCATTTGATGAAGAACAACTAGTACAGCTCATTATTGTAAATAATTAATAAAATCTAAAGTTAACTAATTAATAGATGCGATTTCAAACAATTAGGAGGATGTTTTTTTAAATTTCAAAACCTCTGATCTTCCTTTTTTAAAAATTTGATTACTATTCTTTTTCCCTTTTCGTAATTTTTTTTGATCTTCAAGTGAAAGAGAATTGATTTTGTAACATTCTTCAGAACAACAGTTATTGAATTCTTTAGCACATTTTTCGCACTGAATAAACAGTAAATGGCAAGCTTCATTTGCGCAGTTAATGTGCGTGTCACACTTTTCGCCACATTGATGGCAATTTGCAATTATCTCGTCACTTACAGCTTCACTTCTGCGGTGGTCAAAAACAAAATTCTTGCCTAAGAACTTATTGTTTATTTTTTCTTGATCAACCTGCCTAGCATATTCAATTATTCCTCCATCCAGTTGATATACTTTTTCATACCCTTTGTGCTTTAGAAAAGCGCTTGCTTTTTCACATCGAATTCCGCCNGTACAGTACATTACTATATTTTTGGATTTTTTGTGTTTTGCAAATTTCTTTTCAATNATTGGCAATGATTCTCTAAAGCTGTCAACATCAGGCAGAATTGCTCCGTCAAAATGACCTATTTCACTTTCGTAATGATTTCTCATGTCGACAAGTAAAGTATTCGGATTTTCTATTAGAGTATTGAACTCAGAAGCGTTGACGTGTGTGCCATTATTTGATAAATCAAAACTGTTTTCGGAGAGGCCATCTGCCACAATTTTATTTCTAATTTTTACTTTAAGTTTTAGAAACGAAAAATCATCTTGTTCTACAGCAACATTTAATCTNATTTCTTTAAGAAAATCAATAGAGTCAAGTTTTGTTTTAAATTCATTTAAGTTTTGTGAGGGCATAGACAGTTGAGCNTTAATCCCTTCACTAGCGATATAAATTCTTCCAAGTACATCTAATTTTTCCCACATCAAATAAAGATGATCTCTAAAAAGAGAAGTGTTTTTAATTTGATGATATTTATAGAAGGATAGTGTAATACGTCTATTGCCAGCTTTCTCAATTAGAATTGCCCTTTCATTAGCGCTAAGCTTATTATATAATTGCATTAATTTCCTTAACTAATTGCGAAAATAAGCTATTAAAAATTAACAAAAAATCAAGTTAAATACGCTATGACTTAATTCAAATATATTGTACTTTAGACATGTAATTTAATTCCACAAATTTATGAGCAAAGAAAAAGATTCAAAACTAAAAGCATTACAACTGACTTTAGACAAATTAGATAAAACTTATGGGAAAGGAACTGTAATGAAAATGGGAGATGTGGAAATTGAAAAAATTGATTCAATCTCTAGTGGATCTTTAACATTGGATGGGGCCTTAGGAGTTGGAGGGTACCCAAAAGGTAGAGTTATCGAAATATACGGCCCAGAGTCATCAGGTAAAACAACTTTGACTCTTCATGCAATTGCTGAATGCCAAAAAGCAGGCGGTATAGCCGCATTTATTGATGCAGAACATGCTTTTGACAGATTTTATGCTCAGAACTTAGGGATTAACATAGATGAGTTAATAATATCTCAACCCGACAATGGAGAACAGGGCTTAGAGATTGCAGATAATTTAATCAGATCTGGAGCAGTTGATATTATAGTTATCGATTCTGTTGCTGCTTTAACTCCAAGAAGTGAAATTGAAGGTGAGATGGGAGATTCAAAAATGGGTCTACACGCAAGATTAATGTCTCAAGCTTTGAGAAAATTAACATCGAACATTAGCAAAACAAATTGTACCGTAATGTTTATTAATCAATTACGTGAAAAAATTGGAGTTATGTTTGGAAACCCTGAAACAACTACAGGAGGAAATGCACTTAAGTTTTATGCTTCTGTTAGGTTAGACATTAGAAGATCGACACAAATTAAAGATACAAACGGAAACGTATTAGGTAATAAAACAAGAGTCAAAGTTGTAAAAAACAAAGTTGCCCCTCCTTTTAAAGTTAGTGAGTTTGATATCATGTATGGAAAAGGGATTTCAAAAATGGGCGAAATTATTGATTTAGGCGTTGCTCATGAAATTATAGACAAAAGCGGATCCTGGTTTAGTTATGGAGATACAAAACTAGGTCAAGGAAGAGATTCAGTTAAATCAATTTTAAAAGATAATCCTGAGCTTTCTGATGAAATTGAGGCTAAAATTGTTGAAGCAACTAAAGCCTAGGCTCTAAGTCTTTTAGCATAAAATCGTAAACTTTCTGTTTCAAGTTTTCCATGTCTTTTGAATCTAGACCTTTGGTTTCTATATGATGATGAACTTTAGCCCTTAAAAGCCCTGGACCACCAACAAAGTGATTGTAAGAAAAATGATATGGATATCGTCTTTCACAGTCATAGAAAGACATGGGTACAATTGGAATTTGACAGTGAATAGAAAATCTAAAAACACCGTTTTTAAACGGAGCTAGTTTAATTTCTGGGGCAGTCACCAAACCCTCAGCAAAGATACAAAGGCTTAAACCCTGATTTAATCTTCTCTGGGCATGTCCATATACAGCTTTTCTGCTTTCAGGACTTTCTCTATCCACAAGTATACAAACTCTTTTATAGAAAAAACCAAATACAGGAAGCTCTACCAGTTCTTTTTTCCCAACAAAAACAATAGGGTTTTTACTAATTTGAAGCATAAGCATTACATCAATCATGCTTTTATGATTAGCTGTTAGCATATAATTCTTTCCCTTTAAAAGGGGTTCTGAAAATTCTATTTTAGGAATAAGACCCATTCCAAACAAAATAAGCTTAGCCCAAATATTTCTAGCTACCCAGTAAAATTGTGGATACCACTCTTCTTTAAAACAAAATATAAAAAATAGTGGCAGTGATATTATAATTCCAGTAGCAGCTAAAGTGTAGAACCATATATTGTATAAACCACACAAACCTATTTTAATATACCTAATCATTACTGTAAATGTAATTAAATGAGTGATATAATTTTTAAAACTATTACTTTTGTTATTAATTAAAGATAAATGTCTAGAATTTTAACAGGTATACAAAGCACAGGAACTCCTCATTTAGGAAATATTTTGGGAGCTATAATTCCTGCTATTAAAATGTCAAATGAATCACAAAATGAATCATTTTTGTTTATTGCTGATATGCATTCTTTAACTCAAATTAAAGATAAAGAAACTCTTAGAAATAATACTTACGCCACTGCAGCTGCATGGTTAGCTTTTGGGCTGAATACTGAAAAAACAATTTTTTATAGACAAAGTGATGTCCCACAAGCTACTGAGCTTTCATGGATTTTATCATGTCATTTCCCTTATCAAAGGCTTACATTGGCACATTCTTTCAAAGATAAGTCAGACAGATTAAATGACGTCAATGCGGGAATTTTTACTTATCCGATGCTGATGGCNGCAGATATTTTATTATACGATGCTGAACAAGTGCCAGTAGGAAAAGATCAGCAGCAACATTTAGAAATGACAAGAGATGTTGCGTCTAGATTTAACAACATATATGGACCAACTTTTGTGTTGCCAACTGCAAAAGTTAATGAAGAAACTCAATTAATTCAGGGAACAAATGGAAAGAAAATGAGCAAATCTAAAGGCAATATAATTGATATATTTCTTTCCGAAAAAGCTTTGAAAAAGCAGGTTATGGGAATACAAACTGATAGTACTCCAATTGACCAGCCTAAAGATTACGAAACCTGTAATGTGTTTAAACTCTACAGCCTAATTGCTGATAAAAAATCCATAAATTCTTTAAAAGAAAAATATACTAAAGGCGGATTTGGATATGGCCATGCTAAAACAGAGCTTTTGAATTATATTCTTTCAAATTTTTCTAGTGAGAGAGAGAAGTTCGATTATTATATGTCTAATAAAGAAGAGCTTGAGGCTGTTTTAAAAATAGGATCTGAAAAAGCTGATAAAGTAGCTCAGAAGGTTTTAAGCAGGGTAAGAGAAAAGCTTGGATATAATTAGATAGGTTTTAGTTTAGAAATTAAATCAAAAAAATGTATTTTTGAGTATATGCAACTTTCTAAATTTATTAGCGAACTACTTATTGAGCACGACTGTGTTACTGTACCAGGTTTAGGAAGTTTTTTAGGAAACTTCAAGTCAGCTCATTATGACTTAGAAAATGAAAAATTTTATCCGCCCTCAAAACAAATATCATTCAATTCTCAAATCAAAGTAAATGATGGTCTTTTGGCCAAGTTTATGTCTGAAAAATCAGGATTAAATTATGATGATTCTTTAAAAGAAATTCATCAAGAAGTTTTAAAAATTACTCTTAGTCTAAAAAAAGATTCAATTTTTTTAAAGGATATTGGAGAGCTAAACTTAAATAAAGAAGAAAACATTGTTTTTACCCCTTTTCAAAACAAGAATTTTTTGAAAGATTCTTTCGGTTTGTCTCCAGTTTTCATCAAAGAATTAAGTCAAGAAGATAATTTAAATAAAAAAGAACTTGTTTTTGAGCCAAAAGCAAGATCAATTAAAAGATCAAAATTTTTTCAGACAGCAGCCATTTGGGCTTGTCTAGTTTTTGGAGCAAGCTCTATTTATTACAATGTTAATAATAATATTTTAGAACAAAAACTAGCTTATGAGCAAGATTTAAGAGAAGAATCATTCTCTAAAGTTCAAAAAGCAGTTTTTGATTTAGGTTCTTTACCATCACTCACAATAAATGTAAAAAGACAAGCCTCTCAGTTTTATATTATAGCAGGAGCTTTTAGAGTTTCAAAAAATGCTGATAATCTTGTCGCAAGTTTAAAAGTAAAAGGATACAATTCAAAAGTTCTTCCATTAAACGAAAAAGGATTAAATCCTGTGGCGTTTGAAGGGTTTTCTAGCAGAGATGAAGCGGTTAAAAGCTTAAGGTCNATACAAAAAAAAGAAAATAAAGATGCNTGGCTATTAGATATTAATAGTTTAAAATAATATGCATCACAAAACTCCAGAAAACTCAAAAACAATTCAAACAGATCTTGTATTGCCTGGAGAAACTAATAGTTTAAACAGTCTTTTTGGTGGAGAATTGTTAGCAAGAATGGATAGAGTGGCTAGTATTGCGGCCATTAAACATTCAGAACAAATNGTAGTAACAGCATCTGTTAATAATGTTGCATTTGGAGAGCCCGTCCCTGTAGGTAGTATTTTAACTATAGAGGCAAAAGTTTCAAGAGCATTCAATTCTTCAATGGAAGTTTTTATTGATGTATGGAAACAAAATAAAACCAACCCAAAAATGACTAAAGTTAATGAAGCTATTTTTACTTTTGTAGCTTTAGATAAACAAGGAAAAACAGTAAAAATTCCTCAGGTTGTTCCTGAAACTGATCTTGAAAAAGAAAGATATGATGCGGCCTTAAGAAGAAGACAATTGAGCTTGGTTTTAGCTGGAAAATTATCTGCAAAAGAAGCCACTGAGCTAAAGGCTCTTTTTGACTAAATCAAAATGATTTTCACAAAACATATAAAACCGTATAGCATTCTTTTATTAAGCGTTTTACTAATAGGATGTAGTAAATCGCAAAAATTAGAAGTAAAATCTAATGATATTTACTTAAAGATTTTAGGCACTATACAAGACGGAGGTATTCCTCATATGGGTTGCAATAAAAAGTGTTGTAAGAACTATTTTTTAAATCAGAATAGAAGAATGGGGGTTTCAAGCATAGGTATTACCAACTTGAAATATGACACAAATTATCTCATTGACGCAACACCGGATGTAAACTTTCAATTAGAAAGTTTAATTGGAAGCGCCAATCCCTCTGAAAAATTAAATGGAATATTCTTAACTCATGCTCACATGGGGCATTATGCGGGTCTTTTAAACTTTGGAAGGGAATCACTCAATAGTGTAAACATTCCTTTATACCTAATGCCTAAATTTCACGATTTCATTCTTAATAACGGCCCTTGGAATCAGCTAGTAACCCTAAAGAATATTAATCTTTTTGAAATTAACGCAGATAAAGAATTAATACTTGATGACAATTTAAGTATTACACCAGTTCAAGTTCCACATCGAGACGAATATTCTGAAACAGTTGGATTTGTAATTAAAGGAAAGTCAAAAAAAGCGTTATATATCCCTGATATTGATAAATGGGAAAAATGGAATGTTTCAATTGTTGAATCGATTAAAAATGTTGATTATGCATTTTTGGACGGAACTTTTTATGATCAAAAAGAAATAAACAATCGGGACATGTCTGAAATTCCACACCCTTTTGTAATTGAAAGCATGAAGCTATTTGATGATTTAGAAATAAAACATAAAAATAAAATATATTTTATTCACTTAAACCACACCAATCCATTATTAAATTCTAATTCAAAAGAATATAAATATGTTGTTTCAAATGGGTATAATGTAGCAAAAGAAGGTTTGGAACTAAAACTTTAAACCAGCAAGGAATTTAAAATAATTTTACAGTTTAAAACTCCAGAAATTGGACAATTATCTTTAGCATCCTCTGCCAATTCACTAAATTTTTCTTTAGATATACCAGGTATTTTAGCTTGTAAATTCAATTCAATTGAGACAATTTTACCATCCAAAAATGTTAGTAGAGCTTCAGTACTGAGTTCTTCAGGGTTAAAATTAGCTTCATTTAAAACAAAACTTAATTTCATATTAAAACAACCAGCATGTGCGGCAGCAATTAGTTCTTCAGGATTTGTTCCAAGCACACCATTATCATTTTCAAATCTAGTTTTAAAACTATACGGCATATTATTAAAGGCTCCACTTTGAGCAGTTAAAGTACCATTTCCGTCAGCACCATTACCTTTCCATATTGCGACTACTTTTCTTTTCATATTTAAAATTTAAAATTATTTTTTATTTAGTTTTTGGGATATCTTTTTGAATCATTTTAATATCAACTTGGTTGTTTTCAACACCAAGTAAATGTTTAGAAAAATGGTCTGCTCTAAGCCAAAAATTATATTCGGACATATTTCCAAAACCATGTCTTTGGGTTGGTAAAATCATTAAATCAAATCGTTTATTAGCCTTAATTAATGCATTTGCAACTCTTAATGTTGCTCCTGGATGAACATTGTTGTCCATATCACCTGTAACTAAAAACAATTTACCTTTTAAGTTATTTGCTAAAGATTGATTTTTTTCAATTTCATAAACATAATTCATACTTCCATCATCATTAGTTTCTTCTTTTACTCCGTGATGTGTTTCACTCCACCAGCTATTGTACATTGAATTATCATGATTTCCAGCTTGTGAGTATGCCGCCTTAAAAAAATCAGGGTAAACTAAAATAGCGGCTGTTGACATAAATCCACCACCGGAATGACCATATATACCAACCTTATTAATATCAATAAAGGAGTGTTTATTTGCTAATTGTTCTGCTACATATTTTTTATCAGCTAAACCATAATCTCTTAGGTTTCCATAACCATAGTTGTGGTACCATTTTGATCTATGTGGGTGCCCTCCTCTGTTGCCCAACGTGATAACTACAAAACCAAGTTGTGCCATTCGATCTAGCCTGTCCATTCGAACTGAAAAAGATTTGTTTACTGATTCAGTTTGAGGTCCTGGGTAAACATATTCAAGAATCGGATATTTCTTTTTATTATCAAAATTAAAAGGCTTGTACATAACACCATATAAATCTGTAATTCCATCGTCTGCNTTTGCTTTAAAAGGCTCAGGAAATTGATAACCACTATCAAATAACGCGCTTAAATCGGCCTCTTCTAAATTCATAACTAATGAACCATCTGAACTTCTTAGATCTGATTTAGGAATCGTATTGACTCTGGAAAAATTATTTACAAAATATTTGTGATTATCGGAAGGTACAGTTGAAGTATTATAATTCCCTTTATTTAATATTTTAGGCTTTCCTCCATTTAAAGAGACTTTGTAAGTGTGTTCGTAATAAGGATCAATAGTTTTGTTTACCCCGTGAGCAGAGAAATATAAAGTATTAGATTTTGAGTCTATATGCTTAATGTTAAAGCTATGATAACTCCCTGTTGTAATTCGATTAATTAAATTCCCATTAGAGTTATATCTATAAAAATGACCCCAACCGTCTCTTTCGGACCAATGAATCATTTCAGATTCATTATTTATTAGATATATGGATTTTGTTTCATAAAAGTAAGTGTTTGTTTTTTCTTTTATTAGAACCTTTACTTCACCAGTATTCAAATCAGCAACGCAAATATCAAGATTCTTTCGATCTCTACTTATAGTATTAAAGTATATTTTATTTTTTTCAGACAGTAGCAAAGTTGGCTTAAAATCATCATCATATTCCGAAGGTTTTCTGGGTTTACTAAAAATGGAAATGTATTGCTGCTTAGAACGATCTAGTTTAACGTTTTTAATTTCTTTTGATGGAATATCAAAAATTAAAATTTCTCTTTTATAATACTCCGCTTCACCTGGCATGTGGTATTTATAGGTTTCTAAAGTTGGCCTTTTTTTAGCAACTGAATTTATAACCCACAGATCCTTAATTTCTCTACTATCAGTTCTTTGATATACAAATTTTTTAGAGTCAGAAGACCAGTATCCTCTTATAGGGAATCTATCATTTTTCTTTTTTTTAACTTCCTCATTATCTAACCCTCTTCCATAGCCTCCATAACNATAGTCTTTAACTCCATCTTTAGTCCATTGATTTTCTACAATTGTTGAGTCTTTTTCATTTTTTGTTGCTTTTAAAAAATTTTCTTTATCCATCCAATACAAATTGAATTTCTTAGAATAAAAAACAACAGTACTGTCGGGAGAAATATTTGCCCATTTTTTCCAATTTTCTTTTGGGGCTTTTTTATTGCTAATTAAAGTAAGTTTATTACTTCCTAGAACGTATTTAAATAAAAAAACTTTCTTATTTTTTTTGTCTTTTTCAATTTTGTTTTTTTTAATATCCTGAGACTCCTCATCTTCATATTTAGAAGTTACTCTAAATTTAATTGCAGTCTCATTATCTATAAATTTGAAATCAAACTTAGGCAA
>JGI26117J46588_1000190_pt1 | contig 12548 bp, 10 predicted proteins | sample AOAMet_48_BLW_10_2_FD_46588 | JGI IMG/M metagenome (IMG submission 46588)
CCAAGCTCGACCTTATTTTTAACCTCTCTCGGGCCCCGGGCGATTATCCAACACAGAGGGCGCCGCTGCGGTATAAAAGGCGCGGCGCCTACAGAATGGGAGGGGTTTTCAGCTTTTAGGGACTGGCCGGTTTGAACCCGCGCAACACCCGCCGCGCCGCCGCGACAAGCGGATCATGCGTATCTTTTAAAATCGCCACTCGGTCAAAACGCGCTGGATCTGCCACAACGGCGGCGCGCAGCGCAGATCCGAACGCCATCCTCAATTCGGTGCCGATATTAAATTTGCAAATCTGAGAGCCCTGCGCCAGTGCCGTGCGCTGCGCCATTGGCACCCCCGAGCCGCCATGAATCACCAAAGGGCAATCGGTCAGAGCCTCAATCGCGCGGATGCGCCGCTCGTCCAAACCGCCTTCTTTATCTTGCTGAAGATGAACATTTCCAACTGAAATCGCCATTGCATCCACCCCCGTTTCACGGGCGAATTGCGCGGCTTCATCCGGATCGGTACCTGCGGAATTCTCTCCGCCAGAATAGCCCACAAATCCGATCTCGCCTTCACAAGAAATCCCTGCCGCATGCGCCAATGCCGCAATGGAAGCAGTTTCATCGATATTTTGGGCCAAAGGCTTGCGCGAACCGTCAAACATCAGCGAGGTAAAACCGCTGTCCAGCGCCTCTTGGCATTCCTCAAACGTATAACCATGATCAAGATGCGCCACCACGGGCACCGCAGCCGTTTCGGCCAAATGACGGAACATTTTTCCCAAAATCGGTAGGGGCGTATGCGCCCGGCAAGAGGGGCCAGCCTGCAAAATCACCGGCAGGTTTTCGGCTTCGGCGGCCGCCACAAAGGCGCGCATATCTTCCCATCCCAAGGTCACCAAACCTGCAACTGCATAGCCACCCGACAGCGCAGGCTGTAACACCTCTTTCAGCGTTGCCAAGGTCATTTGAACTTGGCAACCATGTCTTTGATGCCTGGAATTGTTTCCACTTGATAGGCATGCGTGGGCTGGAAATATTGCACCAAGGGGCGCTGCGTCAGGCCACCCAGAATGGTAAAGTAATACATTTCATAACCCGGCAAAACGGCGCAAGGGTGATAGCCATTATCAATGCAAATCGTCGATCCATCTACAATATGATAGGCATCGCCCGGTTTGTTATCTTCGCGCTGCAACATTTGCAGTCCCGAGCCGTGATTGGGCCGAAACCTAAAGTTATAAGTTTCATCATGACGGGTTTCTTCTGGCAAGCGGTTTGTGTCATGCTTATGCGAGGGAAATCCAGACCAGCCGCCCTGCCCCACCGTGAACAATTCGCTGACCAGCAAACGCCCCACTTTGTCATGCTGTTTCTGGCCCAAAATATGTTTGATTTTGCGATGCGTTTTCGTGTCATCTGAGCCATATTGAACCAGATCAATATCCGCAGCACGCACATCAAAAGGGTCAAGCACCTGATCATATTTTGCGCCCGCGATGAACACTTCACTCTGATCTGAGACGCAGACAAACGTGACCTTTGCGCCCGACGGCACGTAAAGCCCCTCGGGCTCTCCATCCCAAACATCGACGCCACGATTGCCCAAGGCCGCATAGGCTTGCCCCTCAACATCCACATCAACGCTGCCCGTGGCCGGCGCGATACACGTTTCATAGCCGGGCACTTGATAGCTGAACGCCTCGCCTTTTTTAAGCTTCACAATGTTAAAATAATTCAGCGGAACGCGGCTGTCTTCAACATCCACAATCGGCTGGTTTTTATTGTCATAGGGGGGGAAATGCATTGAGAAATCCTTTATATTTCAACGGGGCCCGGATGGGTCTGCAAAAACTCTTCCAATTGTGCGGTGCTGGGCATTGCCGGGGCGCAGCCGACTTTTGACACCACGATCGAGGCGCAGGCCGAGCCGCGCAACACCGCGTCTTTCAAACTAAAGCCAGCGGCAAGCGACGCGATAAAACCGCCCATAAAGGAATCACCCGCACCGGTGGGTTTTAGCGCATCAACCGGATAAATGCCGGTTCGAAATTCAAGCTCAGGCGTGATCGTAATTGCGCCTTTTTCACCCATTTTATAAATCACAATCTGGGCCCCTTCACGGGCCAGGCTGCGGGCTTTATCCAAACCCTTTTCATAATCACCCGCCATAAAGCCAAATTCGACATCATTGCCGATCACCACATCGCACAGCGCGGCGGCGCGCGAATAGGTTTCAGAGGCCACCGCGGCGGATGGCCAGCTATAGGGGCGGTAATCAACATCAAAAATCAACGGCAAGCCAGCTGCCTGCGCCAGTTCAAAACCCCGGAAGGCGGCGCTGCGTGAAGGCTCCGCGGCAAATACAGTGCCGGTGGTGATCAACGCGCTATAGGCCGCATAGTCCACCGCTTCAACATCGGCGATGTTCATTTCAAAATCTGCAGCTCCATTGCGATAAATCACCGATTGATGGTCTTCGATGCGGGTTTCGATCACCGCCAGCGAATTGCGCGCCTCACCACCCACCGTTTTTACGTGACGCCGATCAATCCCATAATGGTCAAGCTGGTTCAAGCAATAGCGCCCGATCGCATCATCGGACACGCTGGTGACCAAGGCAGAGCGTCCACCATGTTTGTTAATCGCCACCCCGATATTGGCAGATGACCCGCCCAGCGCAGAAACAAATTGCACCGCTTCTTCTGTTTTGGCCCCCGGAGGGTCGGCGTAAAAATCCATGCCTGCGCGGCCGATGATCACAAAGTTATTTGTTTTTATCCGATTTAAATCTGCCATTCATGGCCCTTTCAACTTTTCCCAAAACGGCGTTTTCCGCCCGCGCGCTTCGCCGATAGCTAAGCTGCGCGCAGCAACGCCTCTGGCGCGCATCCTCCGGCGCGGCATAACACCAATATTTATGAGATCAAACTCTGTTTACGCTGAGGGTATATTTCTCACTTGCTCCGTTTCGTAACAATAGATACTGAATCTGCAACCGGTTGCAAAACGATTTTCTGCGCCGCCGACACAACCTGCAATTCTAGAAAGGCCAAAGACTATGAGCATTCAAATTGGCAATGCACCCTGTTCATGGGGTGTCGAATTCGCAAATGATCCTAGAAATCCCGATTGGCGCAGCGTGTTGAAAGATTGCGCAGATGCGGGATATCGCGGGATCGAGTTGGGCCCGGTGGGCTTTATGCCAGAAAACCCAGATATTTTGGGGCCAGCCCTGCAAGAGCATGATCTGACCTTGATTGGCGGCGTGGTCTTTCGCCCTTTTCACGATGCCAATGCCTGGGAGGAAACGCTCGACGGAACGCTGCGCACTTGCCAGGCCTTAAGCGCTCATGGCGCCAAACATTTGGTGTTGATCGATTCGATTTCACCGCGCCGCGCGCCAACCGCCGGACGCGCCGATGAAGCAGAGCAGATGGAACAGGAAGAATGGAGCCTATATCGCGACCGCATTGAGACCTGCGCGAGAATAGGCGCGGAAGAGTATGGATTAACCGTGGGCATGCATGCCCATGCGGGCGGGTTTATCGATTTTGAGCCTGAATTGGAAAGGCTTCTCAGCGAGATCGATGAGAGCATTTTAAAAATCTGTTTTGACACGGGCCATCACTCTTATGCGGGTTTCGATCCAATCGCGTTTATGCGCCGGCATATTGACCGGATCTCATACATGCATTTCAAAGATATTGACCCCGCGGTCAAAGCAGATGTGATTGCAAAACGCACCGGCTTTTATGACGCCTGCGGCCAAGGTATCTTTTGCAATCTTGGGCAGGGGGACGTGCAGTTCTCAGAGGTTAAACGTATTTTAGAAGACGCTCAGTTTGAGGGCTGGTGTACTGTTGAACAGGATTGCGACCCGACATTGGATGTCAGCCCCATTGCAGATGCGATCGCCAATCGCAGCTTTTTAAAATCAATCGGATTCTAAACGCCGTGAAGCGCTGCGCTTAAGGCCTGCAGAAAAGCAGTTTTTAGGGTCAGTGGCCGCGCACCCCATCTGCGAAACGCCCCTTAGGGCCGGGCCCGCAACGTGCCACGCTCCACCAAGCGGCAGGGCAAACGCCGGGCTTGCGCCGGCTGCTTGGGTGCGTGCAGCATATCAACGATAACGTCGATAGATGTTTGAATGATCTCGGCAAAGGGCTGCGCAATGGTGGTGAGGTTGATATTTTGCCAACCTGACATCTGCATATCATTCACGCCAATCAATCCAATATCTTCGGGCACTCTTAACCCGTGATCGCGGATGGCGCTTAAGGCGCCAATAGACAGCACGTCATCACCACAAAAATAAGCCTCGGCGGGTGTGGTTTCTCGCAATAACCGCTGCATCTCTGCCCGCCCCGCTTCAAAAGAATACGCCTCTGCAAAGGTAATATCGGGCGTTGGACCTCCCGCGCGCTGCAGTTCCGATAAAAAGCCGCGCAACCGCGATTGCGTCGATGTGGCCGCTTGTGGCCCCCCAAGAAAAGCCAGCCGCTTGTAACCGCGCGCCAGCAAGGTTTCTGCGGCAATTTGTCCGCAAGCCTCATCATCAATGCCAACCACATCGACTTTGGGGGCCAGTGAAAACCGTCCAAAGCTGTTCACCACGGGGATCCCTGCGCTTCGGAAGGCTTCCGAGACCTCTGGTGGCAAGGTTGACGAGGCAACAATAACGCCATCCACCGAATATTGCTGCAGCATACGAAGCGAAGATGAAGCCTGATAGGTTTCAGACAAATTGACCAGTAAAGGGCGCAAACCGCGATCTTGCAGGCCGCGAGTAAATTGATCAAACACCTCTAAAAAGATGGGGTTATGAAAATTATCAGAAACTAGGCCGATCAATTTGGTGGATCGGGTGGTCAAACTTCTGGCCAGAAAATTCGGCGTATAACCAAGCTCGATCGCCGCATCTTCAACCTTTTGTCGCATCACCTTGGATACGGAGGCCCCATCAGTGAACGTGCGTGACACGGCCGAGCGTGAGACACCTGCGCGTTGTGCTACATCGTTAAGCGTAATGGCCATATTGCTTAAGCTTTCATCGATAATCCTGCCAAAAGCGGCAAAGCTGATGGTTGGAATATGAAAGCACAATTAACTTTTTGCAACCGGTTGCAAAGCTATAAATTTTGTGTTTCCTTGACTCGTGGAAGTCTTTGGGCTCTACCAAAGGCGCCAAACCACCAAGGTGGTGCGACAGCTAAAAGCCTCATAAGAGGCAAAACTTGGGAGAAGACTATGAAATTTACTAGCAAATTTGTGGTAGCGCTATCTGCAGCCGCTCTTATGGCCGGTATGGCAAGCGCCGAGCGCTATGTCATGGTGACACATGGCGAAGGAAAAGACCCCTTCTGGCCTGTTGTTCAAAAAGGTGGTGAAGACGCGGCGCGTCACATTGGGGCCGATTTTGAATATGTATATACACCTTCAGCGGATATGGGCGATATGGCCAAATCAATCGCTGCGGCTGCGGCCACTCAGCCAGATGGCTTGGTTGTGTCATTGCCGGATCCAGAAGCGCTTGGTCAGGCGATCAAAGACGCCGTTGCGTCAGGCGTTCCTGTGATCACAATGAACTCTGGCCTGGAATCATCAGCGGCCGTGGGTGCATTGATGCATGTAGGTCAGCCTGAATATTTGGCCGGTCAATCAGCGGGTGCACGCGCGAAAGCGGAAGGCGCAACAAACGCGCTTTGCATGATGCATGAGCAATATAACACAGCCCTGAACGACAGATGTAATGGCTATGGCGAGAACGTACCATTGGCGTCAACTGTTGACACAACAAGCGACCCTGCGACCATCACAACACGTGCAGCTGCTGCGCTTCAGGCCAACCCAGACGTAGACTCAGTTCTGTCTGTTGGCCCACATACTTGCGTTGGCGTACAGCAAGCGATCGACGAGCTGGGCATGTCAGTGCACCACTCATGCTTCGATCTTAGCCCCCCTGTTATGGACATGATCAATGCGGGCAAAGTGGCCTTCACGATCGATCAGCAGCAGCGTCTGCAAGGCTATATGCCAATCATCGTACTGCACCTTTACAACAACGGTGCTGGCCTTCTGCCAGGTGCGAATATTCCATCAGGCCCAGGCTTTGTTGATAAATCAAACGCCTCATCTGTTGCTGCGCTTGCCGGCGTAGACAGATAAGACCAAGACATCGAAGGGGGGTGGCTTTTGTCACCCCCCTTTTTTTGACAGCCATGGGTAGCTATTTGCTATCCTCTTTTTTTTGGGAACAGTCATGAATTCACCAGTATCGCAGCGCCAGGAATCTGACCGCCACGCGCCTAAGAAACGTTTTTTATCCCTCTTTGCACGACCAGAAATCGGGCCGATTGGCGTGATGATCTTGTTGATGGGGATGCTTGGGTATTTCTCTATCCCGGTCGCCGAAGCCACCTGGAATCCCTTTAACGGGGAAGGCTTTAATGCGTTAGGAATACGCAACAACTTGCGGGTAATATCTCAACTTGGGATAATTGCGCTGGGTGCGGGATTGCTGATTATTGCCGGTGAATTTGATCTTTCGATTGGCTCAATGATTGGGTTTGCAGGGGCCTGTATGGCGATGATCCTGCGCTGGGGTTTCGCGGTTCTTATACCATATCTGTCCTTTGAGGGCGGTGTTCACATTGAATATTATACGCTGTTTTCGGTTGATCACGTCACGCCGATCTGGGCGATACTTATAACGCTTTGCTTCACATTAAGCTTTGGATGGATCCAAGGTTTCATCGTTGTGCGCTCTGGCTTGCCGTCCTTTATCGTGACTCTGGGCGGGTTGTTCTTCTTGCGCGGCCTCACAGAGGTGTCACTGCGGGCCTTTAACCACCGACCGGACCAAAGCGCGGGCTCAACAACCGTGACCGAAATTCCAGATTTGAAAAACATCATCGATCTGCCCGGCCATGGCGAGCTGAGCCGTTTGGACGCAAAATCTTTGCCCGAAGCAGATTTGGTCAATTTGGCGCAAACNCTCTCTGGCGATGTGGTGGCCAGTATCACCGAGCGCCTCAGCTATACCTATAATCGAGTGGCCGAAGCCAAGACNGCCTTGATGGAAGCCAAAGGCGTAAAACCTTTGGAAAAAGCGTTGGAAAACGCCGTTCAATCGGGCAATGATTACATGGCCAACACAATCCGCGACAAAATTGCCAACTTCAAAATTGATCCGGTGACGCCCAAATCGGTGACGGAGGTGGATATCGCCCGCGCTTATATTGACACCGTTCCAACGGTGAACAAAGTGGCTGACTTTTTCGGGGGTAATATTTTGGAAGGCCTGTTCGATTGGCTGTATTTTCCGATCGATTGGAACACCAACAATTTTGGCAACCAATTCGCACCAGGCTTGTATTCCTGCGTGATGATCTGGATCATCCTATCGATCGCCTGTTATATCGTGCTCAGCCGCACGCAAGCGGGCAACTGGATCTATTCAACGGGTGGCAACCTGAACGCGGCGCAAGCCAATGGTGTTCCAACCAATAAAGTAAAAATATCGCTCTTTGTATTCTCGGCCTTCTGCGCCACGGTATTTGCCGCTTGCCAAGTGTTTGAGGTGAATACAAGTGACGCAGCCAAAGGCAATTTAAAAGAATTGGAAGCCATCGCTGCAGCGGTGATTGGCGGCTTGGTGATGACTGGGGGCTTTGGCACCGTAATGGGCATTATCGTCGGAGCCTTTATCTTTGGATTGGCCCGAGAAGCCTTTTTCTACATCCCGGGGATCGATGGATCCTTCTATAGGGTGTTCTTGGGTTTGGTGATTATCGCCTCAGCCTTGTTGAACGAAAACATCCGCAAACGTATCATGGGGAACATATAAAATGGCACAAACAAGCAGCACACCCCTGATCAAAACAAGCGGTCTGGTGAAAAAATTTGGATCCTTCACCGCGCTGAACGGTGTTGATCTGGAAATATACCCTGGCGAAGTGCATGCTTTGCTCGGGGATAACGGCGCCGGCAAATCAACGCTGATTAAAATCTTGTCGGGCGTCCATGCTCCCACAGATGGCAGCATTGAAATCGAAGGCAAACCGGTGCAGTTTAACTCGCCCCGCGACGCAAGCGATGCCGGCATCGGCACCGTGTATCAGGATCTGGCCTTGAACGCGCTGACATCGGTAACGCGGAATTTCTTTTTGGGCCGTGAAATTACCAGCTTCAACAGCTCTTTTGGACTGATGAAAATGAAAGAAATGGATCGGATCACCGCGGAAGAAATGGCGAAGATCGGTATTAATATTGCGGATCCGGATCAAGCGGTTGGCACAATGTCAGGGGGGCAGCGCCAGACATTGGCGATTGCGCGCGCCATTTATTTTGGCGCAAAAGTGCTGATCTTGGATGAGCCCACCTCAGCCTTGGGCCAAAAGCAACAAATGGAAGTTCTAAAAACCATCAAACGGGTTCAAAAACTGGGTGATATCGCGATTATTTTGATCACGCATAACGAGATACATGCGCGGTTGATCGCAGACCGCTTTACCTTTTTATCATTGGGCGAGGTGATCGGCAGTGGCTCAGCAGAAGATCTGGCTGGCGATGACATTAAGCGCTTGATGGCAGGGGGCGCCGAAATTGGCGATTTGGCCAAAGAGCTTGAAGGCGTTTAAACCGCATCACGGTTTTGAATAGAAATGAAAAACAGCCGCTCGTTTGATAAATTGAGCGGCTGTTTTTATATATGCTTTTTCCACTATAGCGTCTCAATCCATTCTGCTGACCGCTCAGATTGCAACCGTTTTGCGAAAACCTGATGCAACACCACATGGCGCAGCGTTGCGTCTGCGCAGAAAGAAATCAACGCGCGATTTAAATTTTTTCAACCGTCCGCGGCTTTGCGTTTTGGCCAAAACGCTTCTTAATTTCGCGCTTTAAACGCGCACCCTCTGCCACACATATCTTATCAGCCGTTTCTTTGCTCATAGATTTGGGCCGCGTGATCGAGGTATCCCACATGATTAAATCCAGCGCGTAAAGCTGGCACACCACAAGCCCTTCTGGCGTTTTTAATCGAATTGGGGTTGTTTCATGTTCTTTTTTATTCGCGCAACCGGTGATTGCAAACAACGCGCAGAATAAGCATAAAAATAATAAACGCATTAGAGCCTCATAAAATGAAATAGTAAAAAGTTATAAAATATACATGTAATTAACGCTTCAAAAGGCCTGGAGGCAAGGCTTATATTTCCCAGCCGTTTAAATCGTTTAACAAATAACTCTGATAAGTTTACTCTATCGGGCGCGCAGCGTTTTGGACTGGGGATCTAAAAGACCCAGCTGACAGAATAAAAATCATATAGGTTTACGTGGCTGGCGCCCTACCCATCTATACGAATAACTTTATTTGAGGGATCATAAGGGCTGTCTTCTGTCACTTCAGCGGGCCATAATTGATCAAGGATTTTTACTTGCAATTTTGTGCCCGGCACGGCCAATTCAGGACGCACATATCCCAGCCCGATTGCGCGCTCGAACGCCACGGAATAGCCCCCTGAAGTCAAACGGCCAACGCGCTCTCCTTCAGGCGTATAAACCGCCTCGCGCCCCCACGGATCTGCATCATCGGGGCCGTCAATCAACATGGTGACGCATTTTGAACGAACGCCCAGCGCTTGCATGGCATCTTTTCCATTAAACGCTTTTGTCAGGTCAACAAAGCGCGGCAGATCTGCTTCAAGCGGGGTTGCATCGCGGCCAAGCTCGTTGCCAAAAGCCCGATATGATTTTTCAAGCCGCAGCCAATTCTGTGCCCGCGCGCCCACCAATTTCATCCCATGCGCCGCGCCGGCAGCTTCCAGCAGATCGAACAAATAATTCTGCATTTCAATCGGATGGTGCAACTCCCAGCCCAATTCACCCGTATAGGCGACCCGAATCGCATTGACGGGGCACATACCCAATTCGATTTGGCGCGCGCTCAACCACGGAAAACGCTTATTTGACAAAGCGGTTTCTGGATCAGAATCTTTGATAACAGCCTTCAAAACATCGCGCGATTTTGGCCCAGCAATGGCAAAAACACCCCATTGCGTGGTCACATCCTGCACTTCGACATAGCCAAATTCTGGCGCTTTATCCGCAGCGCTTTTACGCAGAAAATCACCATCATAATCTGTCCAGGCTCCGGCTGAGACAAGGTAGAAAGCATCTTCGGCCAAACGGACAATCGTATATTCGGTGCGCGTGGTGCCAGCAGAGGTAAGCGCATAGGTTAGGTTTATACGGCCGGTTTTGGGCAGTTTATTGCAGGTAAACCAATCTAAAAACTGCGCCGCACCCGGACCTTTCACCATATGTTTGGTAAAGGCCGTGGCGTCGATCAGGCCAACCCCCTCGCGGATGGCTTTGGCTTCGGTNATGGCGGCCTGCCACCATCCACCGCGGCGAAAGCTGCGCGCGTCATGATCAAAATTATCATCCGCATCNAGGGGGCCAAAATAATTGGGGCGTTCAAATCCGTTTACGCAGCCAAACTGTGCTCCGCGCGCCTTTTGCCGATCATAAGCCGGCCCAGTGCGCAAGGGCCGGCAGGCCGGGCGCTCTTCGTCAGGATGGTGCAGAATATACACATGCTCATAGGCTTCTTCATTCTTGCGCGCGGTATAATCGGTGGTAATCCAATTGCCATAGCGCTTGGGATCAAGCGAGGCCATATCAATCTCGGCCTCTCCTTCAACCATCATTTGCGCCAAATAATACCCCGTGCCGCCGGCCGCGGTGATGCCAAAGGAAAACCCTTCCGCCAGCCACATATTTCGCAGCCCGGGCGCAGGGCCCACCAGCGGGTTTCCGTCGGGCGTGTAACAAATAGGTCCGTTGAAATCATCTTTCAATCCGACGGTTTCTGTTGAGGGGATACGGTGGATCATCGACATATATTCTTCTTCGATCCGCTCCAAATCCAAGGGAAACAGATCAGCTCTAAAACTGTCAGGCACGCCATATTCGAACCGCGCGGGCGCGTTGCGCTCATATGGGCCTAAAATCCAACCGCCGCGCTCTTCGCGCACGTACCATTTGGCATCCGCATCGCGCAACACGGGATGCTCACCATTTTCTTTACGCCATTCCACAAGCGCCGGATCCGGCTCGGTAACGATAAATTGATGCTCAACGGGGATCGCTGTGTTTTTGATGCCCAATAATTGTGCCGTGCGCTGGGCATGATTGCCGGTTGCGGTCACAACATGCTCGGCATACACAATAACCTGCTCGTCGGACGCCAGCAGATTTCCACCTTTTTCAACCATTTTACTGAGCGTGACTTTCCACTCACTTCCCGTCCATTCATAAGCATCGGCCTGCCATTTCCGTTCGATCACTACGCCGCGCTGGCGTGCGCCCTTGGCCATCGCCATGGTCACATCAGCGGGGTTAATATAACCATCCGTAGGGTGATAAATGGCGCCTTGCAAATCATCACAATGCACAAGGGGATAGCGGGATTTGATCTGCTTGGCCGACAGCCATTCATAGGGCACACCGCAACTTTCTGCAGTGGTCGCATAGACCATATATTCATCCATACGCTCTTTGGTCTGCGCCATACGCAAGTTCCCCACGATCGAAAACCCCGCATTCAAGCCAGTTTCCGCTTCCAGCGTTTTATAAAATTCTACTGAATATTGGTGAATATGGGTGGTGGCATACGACATGTTAAACAATGGCAAAAGCCCGGCTGCGTGCCAGGTAGAGCCCGATGTCAGCTCATCGCGCTCTAAAAGCATCACATCATCCCAACCGGCCCGCGCCAAATGATAGGCGATCGAGGTTCCAACGGCACCACCGCCAACGATAAGGGCTTTGACATGTGTCTTCATAATCTCACATCCACTGCTTGCTTCTGCGCCTGATATGCGCCTGCTGAAAAGAAAGGCCTTTGCCTCTCCGACAAGACAGCGCACAAAACCGACGTTTGCAATTTATGCAGCCAGAAACCTGAGATTCAAGCTGCGTTTTTAGCCGCCTACCTTTGGCCAACGCCGCGCACAGCCTGAATACGAGGATTCTTGCCCAATTTCACAATAGCCACTTTCGCGGAGCGTCAAGCGTCTCTATAACGACAGCGTAGGCGCATGGTCGCCGGCCCACATGAACATTGAGGAAAGCCAAAATATGCTTGGACTTGGAAATCTAATGGGAGTGCTCTCTCAGGATATGGCCATCGATCTGGGCACAGCAAATACGTTGGTTTATGTCAAAGGGCGCGGTATTATCCTGTCAGAGCCCTCTGTGGTTGCCTATCATGTCAAAGATGGGCTGAAAAAAGTTTTGGCCGTCGGCGAGGACGCAAAACTGATGCTGGGGCGCACCCCCGGCAGTATTGAAGCCATTCGNCCCATGCGCGAAGGCGTGATTGCCGATTTTGATGTTGCTGAAGAGATGATCAAACATTTCATTCGAAAAGTGCATCGCAGATCTACATTTTCCAAACCCAAAATAATCGTCTGCGTTCCGCATGGGGCAACACCCGTTGAAAAGCGCGCCATCCGGCAATCGGTGCTTTCGGCGGGCGCGCGCAAAGCCGGCTTG
>JGI26117J46588_1000194_pt1 | contig 12314 bp, 12 predicted proteins | sample AOAMet_48_BLW_10_2_FD_46588 | JGI IMG/M metagenome (IMG submission 46588)
GCTATGTAAGATTATCTGTGGGTATTGAACATATAGATGATATTATTGCTGATATTGATCAGGCTCTAAGTGCTTAAAATAAATTCTAACGAGGAGACTAGNGCAAAATCTAGTCTCCCCATAATAAATCATTTCTTATTTGTATTCAATTAAATCACCAGTAAGAGGTATTGTATGCCTATCAACTTCGTTAAATTCTTCTAAAAGATGTCGTTGAGTATCTAGCCAATCAACACCACCACTCATACTCTCCTGCAAAATATCAGAATCTCTTATTACGACTGCAATTACTTCATCTCCAGATTTCATTAAAAAATGAGTTGGCGGAACCGCAGTCCCACGATCTTTTGAAAACTCTAAAGAAGCCTCTATAAATTCATCCATGCATCCATTTTTTGGTTTAAATCTGATAATCGACATTTTTTTCATTATTTTTCTCCTTTAATTTATTTTATATTACAAAAATATTGGCAAAAATTACCTAAAGTAAAGAATTCGTTTTAAATAAAAAACTTGCACGCCAAAAAAACTTATTCAAATGTATAAACATCAGTTCAAGTAATAAGATTTTTAACACTTTAAGTTAGGGAATAATGGAATGGAATGTTGTGGCCCAGGGTATTCTAGCCCTTCAGAGCTATTAAGGCACCTCGTGAAAAACTATTATATACGATATCAATTTATACTGGTACCGGCATTCAAAAGCCTGATTATTTGGCAACTATTGATGTCGACCCTAAAAGTGAAAAATTCAGCCAAGTAATACATAGATTAGAAATGCCTGGTATTGGGGATGAACTACACCATATGGGTTGGAATGCTTGTTCATCATGTTTTGATGACGGTTCAACTGTGCATTGTTTAGGTTCAGAAATTATTATTTCTATGCTTGGTGATGCCAAAGGCGAAGCGCCTGGAGGATATTTGCATTTGAACAAAGATTTTGAAATACAAGGTCGCTGGGAAAATTCTATGGGCAACATAAAATTTGGTTATGATTTTTGGTATCAGCCTCGCCATAATATAATGGTCAGTTCAGAATGGGCAGCACCTAATACTTTCCTATAGAAACCATGTATCTTGGTGAAGATGGATTGCTGCCACTTGAGGTTAAATTTCATCATAACCCAGATAGTTCTCATGGTTTTTGCGGGGCTGCGCTCAGTACTAATGTTATTCACTGGTGGAAAGATAAGGATGAAAAATGGCAGTGGGAAAAAATAATTGACGTAGAGAATGAACCTCACCCAGAATGGCCACTTCCTGTTCCAGGCGTAATGTCAGCAATTCTAATATCAATGGATGATAAATACCTTTATCTAAACAATTGGCTCCATGGAGATATGCGCCAATATGACATTTCAGATCCACATAATCCAAAACTTACTGGCCAAGTTTGGATGGGTGGANTGCTTGGTAAAGCGCCAATTGTGAATGGAGTGAAAATAGCTGGTGGCCCACAAATGTTCCAACTTTCTTTGGATGGGAAAAGACTATATGTGACTACATCTTTATTTTCTACATGGGACAATCAGTTTTATCCTGAAATACGTGAACGTGGTGGCGTAATGGTTATGATTGATTGTGATCCAATACACGGTGGAATGTCATTAAATAAAGATTTTATTGTTGATTTTGGAAAAGAGCCAAATGGTCCAAGTCGATGTCATGAAGCTCGTTATCCAGGTGGTGATTGTACAAGTGATATTTGGCTATGACAGCAATAACTTTAGCAAACCGAGATGGAAAAACTTTTGAGGTAAACCCTAAACGTCCGATTTTAGAAAGTTTACGTGACCAAGGTGTAGATCTACCCTTTGGCTGTAAATACGGAGGATGTATTACTTGTGCTGCAAAATTAATTTCAGGTAAAGTTGACCAAAATAGACAAGTTGCATTAAACAACCGGCAAATTAATAATGGCTATATTATATTGTGCGTTGCAAGACCATTAACTGATATTACAATTGAAATCGGCGTAGAAAGTCATAATCAGTTATATCGAAACCCATTTTTAGACCCATTAAAACCTCATGAGCTAAAAGCAGACATAGCTACGTTAAAGGAATAATAGTAATGCCTGATGCAAAAGTTAATCATATCTACGAATATGATCCAAAATACCTTGCTGATATATTAAGTTCTGTAAGAACTATCGCTCTTGTTGGCGCAAGTGCTGATAAAACTAAGTTCAGTTATGGCGTATTACGTGTTCTTCACGAAACTGGGTACACAATTTTTCCTGTGAATCCAAATCCAAAACTAAAGGAAATACGTGGAATAAAGGTTTATCATTCTCTTGAAGAAATTGAACATAAAGTTGACATGGTAGATGTCTTCAGACCAAAGGAAGAATTTTATGGGTTTGCAGAAAAAGCTATTTCTATTGGCGCTAAAGTTCTTTGGGGTCAGATAAACGTTTATGATGACCAAGCTGCAAAATTAGCTGAAGAAGCTGGCTTAAAAGTAGTGATGAACAGATGCCCAAAAATTGAATTGTTTCGACCTTTTTGGAAACCAAGGCTTGACTTAAAGATTTAAATTTAAATTACACTTAATAAAAAGTTAACATGTATAATTTCATAATAAATAATCTCAGATGGCTTACTGCGGGTGCATTACTTACTTTTTTATCAAGTTTTGGACAAACATATTTCATTTCAATATTTTCAGGCGAAATCCGAAATACTTTTAATTTATCTCATGGAGATTGGGGATCAATCTATGGGTTTGGTACATTTGCTTCCGCAATCGTAATGATATGGGCGGGTGGCCTTACAGACATAATGAGGGTACGAAAACTTGGTCCAATAGTGCTTTTTGCGCTTGCAGCATCATGTTTGTTCATGGCGTTTAATCCATTAGTAATTTTATTGCCTGTGGTTATATTTTGTTTGAGGTTAACTGGGCAAGGGATGTCCACTCACATTTCTGCAGTTGCAATGTCACGTTGGTTTGTTAGCAACCGTGGAAAAGCACTTTCTGTTGCAAACTTAGGGTTTTCAATCGGTGAAGCATTAATTCCTATATTATTAGTGTCAGCTTTGGTATATTTTGCATGGCAAGAAATTTGGATAATTGCTGCCTTAATAACGCTATTAGCTATCCCAATTTTAATCTGGCTTTTGCGCCAAGAACGAAGCCCCCAATCTATAGACGCTGAAGACCAGTCCTTAGGCATGAACAATCGACATTGGAACCGTAAGCAAACTTTATTCCATCCTTTATTTTGGTTTATGATGCCCGCATTTATTGGTCAATCTGCCTTTAATACAGCTTTCTTTTTCTTACAGGTTCATTTCTCTGAAATAAAAGGTTGGGATCATTTTAACTTAGTTGCAATGTTTCCAGTATATACGGGCGTAGCAATTACCACGATGATACTGTCAGGTGTTTTATTAGATAAATTTGGCACAGCTAAATTAATACCGTTTTTTCAATTACCAATGATTGTTGCTTTTCTATTATTTGCATATGGCGATACCTTACTCATGACTTTAATTGGTTTTATCTTTTTAGGAATTACGTCAGGAGCTAATACAACACTACCCAATGCATTTTGGGCGGAATTTTTTGGCACTAAATACTTGGGCACAATAAAAGCTGCCGCAGCGGCAGCAATGGTACTTGGCTCAGCAATCGGCCCTGCAATCACAGGATTATTATTAGATTTTGATATTTCTCTAGATATTCAATATGTGGGTATATCAATATTCTTTGCCTTTTCATCAGCATTAATGTTGATTGGCATTTCTCAATCTAAAGTACATCTTTCCAAGTAGTTTCTAATAAATACAAAATCTATTTGACTGATGCTGAGGGAGAAAAAATAAAACACAGCATCAGCCAGAAATTTTCTAATATATTCACAATGATGAATAATTGAATAGGTATCAAGAAAAAAATTAACTCTTGGTTATGTATTTACCAATCACCAAGCACACACTTAAAAAATGATATAAATTGGTGGTCCAGTACTTTAGATCAACGATTAGCATAACTCAGCTATTGACTCTTGGCGAATTCAGACCAAATTTAGTTGATAGAAATCGGGAGAATTTTCATGAAACATGGCTTTATAGTAAGTAAATTAAGTATAGCATTTCTTGCTCTCTCAAGTCCTCTGCTTGCACAAGAAAACTTCCAATCAATTAATCTAGCCGGAACAGTAATTGCTGAAAATGAATCAGGTTTATCATACGAAGCTCAAGGCTGTATTACTGAGGTATCTCAAGTCGCTGTAAATTCTGGCTTAGCGATTAAAGATCAAATTCTTGTCAAATTAGATGACAGAACAAGTCAACTTGCGCTTAAGTCTGCACAAGCACGTGCCGGAGATTTAAAAGCTGCTGTTGAAGAAAGTGAATTTTCTATAACAGTAGCAAAAGCAGATTTATCGCGTGCGAAAGAAGAATTTGATTTTGTATTACGTGAATTTAATCGTACGAATGTTTTATTTAAACGGGGTCTAGTTAATGAAACAATGCTTGAAACTGCCGAACGCAAAAAATTAGATGCTACTTTTTCTGTAGATCGTGCTGAGGAAGCATTAACACGCGCAAATTCAAAAAAATCACGTGCAGATATTGCTTACGAAATCGGGCAGCTGGAAGTCCAATCAAGAGAGCTTGATCTTGATGATTTAACCATGCGAGCACCATTCGATGGAGTACTACTTAACTTTGAGCCAAATGTAGGTGATTGTGTAGCACGTGGTACTTTGGCAGCTCAAATTTATGCTCCTGAAGCTAAAATTGTAGAAACTTTTGTATTTGTTGATCAACTTGTTATTGCTGACACTGTTGGTGTGGTTGTTGACAACCCAGTAAATGTAATTCGTGTTAACGGACAAATATGTCCAGGGATTTTCTCAGGCGTAGAAACTGAAGCAAACCTTGAAAACCAGAACGTTAAAACTACAATCGATCTAGACGCAAATTGTGCACGATCAATGTTTTTAAATGAAGCAGTTGAAATTGAAACCTTGCCAAAAGCTAAATAAAGCGACTTAATTATAAATTTTTTTTTGGTGGCTGAGGGTTATTTGCAGGATTTGAGTCTATAAGATTTATCTCCAATAACTCTTTATCATTTATTTCTTTGAGTTGATTTTGAACAGAACTAGCAAGTTTTTTTGGGTAAATTTGATCTTCACCCAGATAAAACGCAAATGACTTTAAATGCTTCGCCTTCTTTAATGGGTCTTCAATTGTTGCTTTAGTCCAATGGTATAATCCATATCCATCAATACCATTTTGCTCGGCTTCAACACAATATGCTTCAAATGCATCATAAGTACAGACAAGTGCCATTTGATGAGTTTTTGCTATTTNTTTCAATTTTTTGGATAAATTTAGTTGGCACATATCTCTCAAATCATTAGATATATTTTCCGACACTTTTATACGAATTTGATATAACCATTCTGACATTGATTTTGCTCCATAATTGAATCATATTAAGACATATAGCTTTGCACAAATCCAAAGCAAAACAATTTCATCCGAACAAATCGGGCACCCAAATAGAGTATTATACAAAATGTTTGAATCTTTTTTTCCAAAACCGAAACTTTTCTTTGGCTCATTAGTATTATGGATAATTTTCCTAATNACTGTTTGGTACAGTATTGGAGAAACACTGGGTAATTCTTTAGGCTTCAGCCTCGACACAGAAGAACAAGTCATTGGGTTAGGTCATTTTATAACCTCTGAGTTTTTATGGTTTGATTTNTTTTATCTTTTTGGCACTTTAATTTTTTACTATTCATGGCGAAGATATGACTCACATTTTTGGCAAAATTGGTCAATTTTAGGATCAGCTTTATTAATTTATTTATCATACGCCTCAGTTCAAGTTTCTGTGATCATAAATGCTTGGTATGGACCTTTTTATAANGATATTCAAACAGCTCTTGGAGGGAATGGAGAGGTTACTGTTTCACAACTTTATGGTCATTTTATTATTTTTTGCACTATCGCGTTTCCTTACATCGCATTCATTATTGCAAATAGATTCTTCACTTCACATTTCATATTTCGTTGGCGTACAGCGATGAATGAATTTTACGTGTCTCGTTGGAAACAGGTTCGCCATATTGAAGGTGCATCTCAGCGTATTCAAGAAGACACAATGAGATTTGCTGCAATTATGGAAGGATTAGGAGTTGCGTTTGTAGATTCAATAATGACGTTAATTGCTTTCCTACCAGTACTTGCAGCATTGTCAGTACATGTAGAGTCATTACCAATACTTGGGGCAATACCATATCCATTGGTCACACTCTCAATCGTATGGTCAATTTTTGGTACATTAATATTANTGTTTGCTGGAATAAAATTACCTGGACTAGAATTTAGAAATCAACGTGTTGAAGCTGCATTTCGCAAAGAATTAGTTTTAGGAGAAGATAACGAAGCAAATGCCCAACCAATAGCATTACGCGATTTATTTTCAAATGTGAGAAAAAACTATTTTAGGATATACCTTCACTACACATATTTTAACCTGTTTAGATATATGTACATACAAGCAGATAATGTAATTGCTTATGTATTTTTAATTCCAACAATTGTTTCAGGTCGAATTACACTTGGGATTATGAACCAAATTTTAAGAGCTTTTGGCCAGGTAGCATCTTCATTTCAATTCTTAGTTTCTTCATGGACTACCATTATAGAGCTAATCTCAATTTACAAACGTCTTAAAGCTTTTGAAGCAGCTATTAATGATCAGCCATTACCCAAAATTGACCGTGATTTTGTCGAAGACGGGTCAAAAGAAGTTTAATGCATATAAGTTNAAAGACAAGAAGCTCAGCTTTAAGTTTTTGTACAAAGTATGATATCCATTACGGATGGGTGATGGTTGCTTTGGCGTTTTTTTCAGCTCTATTTGCTACAGCTTCTGTTGGAGTTCCAAGTGTTCTAATCGTTCCAATGTCAAAGGACCTNGGCTGGTCAATTGGAGAAATAGCAGCCCCTACAGGTTTAAGACTGGCACTCTTTGGTCTCTCNGCACCATTTGCGGGAGGTTTGATGCTAAAATATGGCCCACGTCGAATGGTTGGACTATCAGGCATTGTGTTAATTATTGGGTTGATAATCTCGATTTTCACAACTGAAAAATGGCATCTATGGGTAGGTATGGGNATTTTACTTGGTATAGGTCCAGGTTTGACTGCTATGCAATTGTCTTCTGTGGTTGCTTCAAGATGGTTCAACGAAAGGCAAGGACTCGTAATCGGTTTGATGACAGGTGCTACAGCAACTGGGACATTAATTTTCATGCCCCTTGCGGCTACAATAAGTGATTTATATGGCTGGAGAGCCGCGATGGCTATTCCAACGATTGGTTCTGTTATTAGTATAATATTATTTTATCTTTTTGCTTGGGATAGGCCTGAAAACATCAACATTCCCCGTCTTGGTGAAACAGAAGTAGGCTTAGCACCTGAGCCTTACAAAGAAAATTTTATTGTCTTATCTTTTAATGCACTTTTCGTTGGCATGAGGACCAAATTATTTTGGATTTTAGCTCTCACATTTATGATATGTGGCATATCTAGTTTTGGTTTAACACAAGCACATATAGTGCCCTTCTGTGGAGACCTAGGTGTACCATTTGCAGCTGCAGCATGGCTTCTTGCCGTAATAGGGGTAGCTGATCTTATAGGGACTACTGGCTCTGGGTGGCTAGCTGATCGCTATGACAATCGATGGTTACTTACAATTTATTATGGATTTCGTGGAGTAAGTTTAGTTTGGCTAGTGAGCTCAGACCCTTCATATGCTGCATTGACAATATTTGCTATAATTTATGGATTAGACTTTATTGCAACTGTTCCACCTACAGTCAAACTAACCATCGGCAGATTTGGAAGAGAAATAGGTCCTGCAATTTTTGGCTGGATATTTGCATCTCATCATGTTGCGGCTGGATTAATGACTGTTGGAGCAGGTGTTAGCCGTGATTTTATCGGTAGCTATGTCCCTTCTTTCTTATTTGCCGGAATAACTTGTTTTATCGCTGCAGCTAGTTTCTATTTTGTAAAAAATAGCGATATGAAATCAAGTAACATTTAAGCGCCCTACTCCTGCACTTCTTGACATAACTCTAACAATTACACTGATTGTGATAATAATTAACACAAGAGCTAGAGTTACCGCACTTGAGTGTTGCGCCATGTCTTGTTCTTGATAACTAAAAATTAAACCTGTTAGCACCATATTACCTGGCGAAATTAACAAAATTATCAAAGATAATTCGCGCATGGCTGTAATAAATGTCAATAACATACCGGCCACAAGGCCACTCATTGAAAGTGGTATGATTATGCGCAGCATTCGTCTAAACCAGCCAATTCCTTGAACTCGCGCAGCCTCTTCTAGTGATTGGTGGATTTGCAAAATTGCTGCAATTCCTGTTCTCGATGTAAATGGTAAATTCTTAATAACTGTTATTAAAATCAAAATTGTAAACGTTCCATATAAAGCAGGTATTGGCCCNATACTGGTTGAGAACATACCAATATAAATCGCACCAAGAGCTATAGATGGAAATATGTATGGGGCAAAAGCAATCGATTCTAACCATTTTGACAATCTATCACCTCGACCCCGGACAACTGCATAACCAACTAAAAGTCCAAGAATTCCATTAAATATAGCAGCAGCAAATCCTAGTTTAATAGAATTGAGCAACGCACCAAGTATGCCCTTATTGTGAATTATTCCTGGCTCACCATACGCGAGACTTACGTCACCCTGACCTTTCCAGAAATAGGTCGTAAGATTTGATAAACTATAATCTCCTGGGATAAGCGTTAAAGACTCCCAGAGTAGTAAAATCAAAGGCATAGCGACTGTTATACAAAGGAACAAAATAAGTAACACTGTAACTGGCCAACGCATCTTTCCAAGGTCACTTTCACTCTTTCTAAACCCTTTTCCAGTCATTGTTACGTAGCTCTTTCGCACACCAATAATACGACTGTTAATCCAAATAAATGATATAGCCAAAACTATCAAAACTAATGCTAACACAAATGCATCGCCTTGGTTTCTAGCATTTATTGAAGCATATATCTGTGTCGAAAATGTGAAAAAACGAACAGGTAATCCAAGTAATGCAGGAGTGCCAAATGTGCCAAGAATTCTAATAAATGTTAAAACAATTGCAGACCCAATTGCTGGCATTAGCAACGGCATAGTGATTACACGGATCCGCTTCCATTTACCCATACCACTAGTGGCACCAGCTTCTTCAAGTTCACTGTCTACAGTAGCTAAGGCCCCAGAAATCAATAAATAAGCATATGCATAGTAATGTAATGCTAANGTTATCACGATTGGGAAGAACCCATATGCCACCCAGTCCGGAGCTTGGACACCAGTTAAATATGTAAGCAATCCTTCTGAGCCACCTATACGATCATTTTTGAATAAGCTGAGCCANGCAATTGCCATAACCCAAGACGGCATCATATAAGGTATTACAAGCATTCCACCAAAAATACCCTTAAAATACACATTTGTTCTTACCATGAGCCAAGCCAAACAAAACCCAACCGATAATGCGATTACCGTTACAGCAAAACCCATTTTTAAACTGTTTAAAAGTGGCTTGTAGAAAAGCGCGGCAGATATAGGCTGATTAAATACTCGATCTAAATGGAATAGAGTAAATTCACCAACCACACCATCTGGCTCATAAGCAAGATCGTAACTTTGAAATGTTAAGGCATCTTTAATAATTTGCAACAAAGGCACTAACACCACAAAACTCAAAAAACAAAGAGCTNCCAATCCAATGATCAGTTCAGGCCTATTTTTTAGTCTATACGATTGATAGAAAATATTACGAATAGACCAAAATTTAGGTTTGTTGTTGCCTGCAGAAATAGCCATAAATTTAACCCACATTATTACGCAGGTTTTCCTGCGTTTCAGGATCAAAGAAACTTANTGTATCATGCTCAAAATTAATCCAAAGTTTTGAATTTTCAGGTAGAGTTATAAAACCATTTTGGAGCAACGTAATGGGGGTTTCTCCAGCTTTTACTTCTATTATTGTATTAGCCCCTGTGGGTTGAATTATTCCTGTTACGACTTCTTGCCATCCATTTTTTTTAGTTTCGGATACCTCAATTTTTTCTGGCCTTACGCCTACAATTAAACGCCCCTTATTTTTTGCAAAATTTTCAGGTAACGGAATTTCAATATCACTGCACTTAATTTTCCCATTATCAATTTTGCCTTCAAATAAATTTATGCCTGGATCACCAATAAACTCAGCCACAAAAATATTAGCTGGATGATGATATATATCATATGGTGAACCTTCTTGCATGATCCGCCCTTCATTCATAATAATTACTCGATCAGACAAAGTTAGGGCTTCTATTTGGTCGTGGGTTACATAAACTGTTGTTGCGGTAAGATCACGATGTAAACGTTTCAAGCTTGCACGCATTTCAGTTCGTAATTTAGCATCCAAATTAGAAAGAGGCTCATCCATTAGTAGAATTTTTGGTCTTAATGCAATCAATCTTGCAACGGCAACTCTTTGTTGTTGACCACCAGAAAGTTCTGAAGGGTAGCGTTCAGCATATCCTGTAAGCTGAACCATTTCTAAAGCATTCTTTAATCTATCTGCAATTTCACTTTTTGATATCTTTTGCTCTTTCAAAGCTAAAGTAATATTTTTTGCAACTGTCATGTGCGGCCACAAAGCATAGCTCTGAAATATCAGCCCAAGATGACGTGCCTCAGGTGGAACAACTACACCATCATTTCGTGAAAAAACTACCTTATCATCTAACTTTATCATCCCTTGATCTGGTTCTTCTAAACCAGCCACCATTCTAAGTGTAGTAGTTTTACCGCAACCTGATGGCCCAAGAATTGTTAAAAATTCTCCAGTTTCAACTTTGAGGTCGAGGTTTTTAACCACGACCTCTTTTCCATAGGACTTTACGATCCCATTGAGAAGTATTTGTCCCATTTAAGCGCCCTTTATTGGCTTGAGTAAATCATCCAAAAATCACGCAATTTAGGTCCTTGTTCCCACATAAATTTAGCAGATACATTCCAGCCCTTCATTTCATCCCAAATTTCACCACCTTGAGGTAATGGAACGTCACTACGTGGACTTACTGATCCTGCATCATGATACGGAGCTAAACCTTGAAGCAAGTCAAAACTTGCGCCTTCGATGTATGGCTTATCAAGTTTTGTATCAAGATTTATGTCAGTACTTCCTAGCAAATAAGCAATCAATACTTTAGCCGCATTAGGGTTTGGAGCATGAGCACCAATTGACATAAAGTTAGGGTATACAAGCCTAGCAACTGGATCCAAATCTGATACGATTGCATTTACATTTCCCTTAGAATCATTGCGTGAAATATAGGTCATATTTCCCATGGCAATTAATGCATCATCTTGCCCAGCTTTACCCGCAGCATCAGCTAGTTTAGATCCCGATTTATATATAACTATATCGTTTTCTAACATTCTTTTTACAAATTCGTATCCAGCATCTGGGACTCCATCGCTTAACACAATATCTTCACCAGTTAATCGCTTATAAGCAGCTGCCATTTCTTCTGGCTCTTGTACTAATGTTGCAAGCCCCATTAATGAAGACCCAGAAGACATTGGATTCTTAATACCTACACGCCCACGATATTCTTCTTGAGTTAATTCCCAAACATTGCTTATTGGCGCACCATCTGGATGGACTTCTGTGTTATAGAAAAAAACCATAGCTTCATTTACTCTAATAAGTAATGGATCACGGTTTTCTGACGGAATTCGGCCTACATAATGCGAAGGTACATAATTAAAAATACGGTTTTTTCCTAAAAGCTCATACATCACCTGACCTGAATTACCTGTTGTAATAACATCAGCTGTAAAAATACCTGCATCTTGTTCACGTACCGTTTTTTCAATCGTTTTGACTGAACCAAGATCATAAACTGTTAGCTTTATTCCAGGGTAAAGAGCTTCAAAATGGTCGACTAATTTTGCAATTCTTCCAGAAGCTGTGTAAACAGATACCCCACCTTCTTCTTTAGCTGCAGCAACAATTTCATCCCAGTTTTCTTGGCCAGTAGCGTGCGATCCTAGTGAATTCTCCATCAACCATGCATCAAGCTTTGCTGATATTCCTTCAGCTACAGAAAATGTTGCAGTTGTTGAAAACAGCACAATTGCAGCAGCTTTTGAAATTGTTTTTAATAGATATCGTTTTGTTAACTTCATAATATAACTCCCCCCTAAATTTAATAAATTTGATATGTCGATATG
>JGI26117J46588_1000207_pt1 | contig 11788 bp, 10 predicted proteins | sample AOAMet_48_BLW_10_2_FD_46588 | JGI IMG/M metagenome (IMG submission 46588)
TTTAAGTGCTGTTTTAAAGCGTATCTATAAAGGCTTATGAAAAATATTTACACTTTACTATCTATTTTAATTATATCTCTAACTGTTTATTTCAGTTTTGATGATTTAATGCCGAGTTCTGTTAAATCCATTGAAACTACAGGGTTCTCAGTTGATAATGCCTTAAATCATTTAAAAGTAATTTCAAAGGAGCCACATTACACTGGTTCTAAGTATCATCAAGACGTCCAAAATTATATTGTTAATGAACTTGAATCTATGGGACTTGCGACTGAGATCCAAAATCAAGTTGTTCTAAATTCATGGAGAGTAGGAACTAATGCTGCTAATATCATTGCTACAATGAAAGGGTCGGGAGAAGGGAAGTCATTAGTATTATTATCTCATTATGATTCAAGAGTCCACAGTTCCTTTGGCGCTAGCGATGCGGGTTCTGGAGTTGTAACAATTTTAGAAGGTATAAGAGCCTTTCTGTCAAAAAACGAAAATCCTGTAAATGATATTCATGTTGTTTTTACAGATGCAGAAGAGATCGGTTTACTTGGGGCTGAGGCTTTTGTTAAATACCATAAATTTATCGATAATGTTGGACTGGTTTTAAATTTTGAAGCAAGAGGAAGTGGTGGACCAAGCTATATGTTGATGGAAACAAATGGAATGAATAGTAAACTTATATCTGAATTTGCGTATGCAAACCCTAATTTTCCAGCTGCCAACTCACTTATGTATAGCATTTATAAAATGCTTCCAAATGATACTGATCTAACTGTTTTTAGAGAAAAAGCTAATATTAATGGTTTCAACTTTGCATTTATTGGAGATCATTTTGATTATCATACCTCATTAGACACTTATGAAAGATTAGATAGAAATACTCTTTTTCATCAAGCAGATTATTTTATGACTATGATAAATCACTTTTCTAAAATTGATTTATCTAACCTTGAAAGTGATGTTGATTATGTGTACTCTAATTTTCCTTTTTTAAAACTAATTTATTTTTCAAATTCTTGGATTTTTCCCCTTTTGATTTTTGCAGTAATATTTTTTTTAGTTTTAGTTTATCTTGGATTGGCATTAAATAAACTCAAGTTAGAAGGGATTTACTCAGGAACAATACCCTTTATTATTTCATTATTTGTTTGTGTAAGTTTAACTATACTATTATGGAATTTTATTGTTTACTTAAACCCAGAGTATAAAGATATTTTACATGGGTTTACTTATAATGGTTATTATTACATATTTGGATTTATATTTTTGAATTTATTTTGTTTATTATTAATATATAAACCTTTCTTCAATAAAAACGCTGGACTTGACTTGATTATATTTCCTCTTTTATTTTGGATTATAATTAATGTCTTGATAGGTTTCTTTTTAAAAGGAGCTGCATATTTTATTATTCCAGTTTATTTTGTTCTTTTTTCCTTGCTAGTTTCTTTTTTAGTCAATCTTAAGTCTGATAAACTAATCATTCTTTGGACTTGTTTAAGTGTTCCTTTAATCTATATGTTTGCCCCTCAACTGAAAATGTTTCCAGTGGGTTTAGGTCTTAAAAATATATTTNTAAGTTCAATTTTTATAATTTTGGTTTTTTCACTTTTATTACCAATTTTTTCAAATTATTCCTTTAAAAAGCATTTAACTAATTTGACTGGGACAGTCTCTTTGCTTTTATTTTTTATGGCTTTTTTGAATAATGGATTTGACTCTGAGAATAATAAACCTAATAGTATTGTTTATTATTCTGATTTAGATAAAAACGAATCTTTTTGGATGTCCTACGATCACAATTTAGATGATTTTACTAAACAGTTTCTAGGCGATAATCCCTCCACTGAAGTAGATAAATTTGTTAATAGAAGTAAATATTCAACCTCTTACAGATATATTAATAAAACTGATTTTAAAGATATTCCTTATTCATTAGTTGATGTGTTAAGTGATAGTGTTTATGGAAATAAACGTAAAGTTTCAATAAGTATAATTCCTCAAAGAAAAGTTAACACTTTTGAAATAAGAACTGAAGATCCCTTTGTTTTTGATTACTTAGCTGTCCAAGATATTCCTCACGTAAACAAGAATTCTAAAATTAGTATTAGTTCAGGAAGAATTTTAACCTATGTTCCATCCTACAACGACGAAAAAGTAATTATTGATATGATTTTTGATAAAAAGCTAAGTCCAAAATTCAGTTTAGTTGAAACGTCTTTTGATTTAATGACAAATTCTATTTTTAATTTTAAACCGAGATCTAATATAATGATGCCCATGCCTTTTGTTACTAATGATGCTATTATTCTTTCAAAAAATATATCACTATGAGATTTAATTTAATTTATTTTTTGTTATTGATATTTGTTTCATGTGTTGATGGTGAAGAAATTTTAGGTGATTGTTATGTTTCGGCTGAACCAGATGCAGTTTGTATTGAAATATATGAACCCGTGTGCGCTTGTAATAATTTGGTTTATGGTAATTCCTGTAAGGCTAAAAAAGCAGGAAATTTATCTTGGAAATCTACAAGTCTAGCAAGTGGGGAAGAATGTAAGTATTAGATAATGATATATACGTATATTTAACCTTTTTTACATAAAATTATAATGGCAAAACTTCCAAAAAAATTCCAATTTGTAGATTTATCTGATTATGGAAGGCCAGCTGGTCAATGGATAGCTAAACGTTTTCAATATACAAGTGTTACACCAATACATGTTACAACTATGTTTTTTATTACTGGTTTTATTGCTATTGGATTTATGCTTAATGAATATTACATAACAGCTGCTTTTTTTATAATATTAAAATCCATTTTGGATGCTGCTGATGGTGAGCTTTCAAGATTGAAAAATACACCCTCATATGTTGGGCGTTATTATGATTCAATTGCGGATATCTTACTTAATTTTTGTTTTTTATCTACTTTCTGTTATTTGTCCGAAGCTTCTGTGACTCAAATGTTACTTGCTTTTATATGTATTCAATTGCAAGGAACAGTATTTAATTACTATTATGTTATTTTAAGGCATTCCGTCGAGGGTGATTCTACAAGTCGAATTATTGAAGATTGCGCACCTAAAGCTTTCAAAGGAGAGAGTCAAAATTGGTAAATATTTTTTATAATATTTATAATATATTATATATCTCTTTTGATAAAATCATGTATTACATGGATAGAAATGCAAGATATAGCCCTCCGTTTCCAAAGTGGTTTATGACTTTAGTTTCTATTTATGGGCTAGGTTTTCAGTTATTAATTATGGCTTTTATGTTGGTTTTTAAACTGCATGAATTTGTAATACCATTTTTTATAATTTACTCGATTTTCATATTTCTAATTGTTGGGTTAAGAATATTATTTCTTAAGCCTCAGTAAAATTTTATTTATTGTTACAACAATTTTCAGTTTCACATTGACAGTAATTCAAATTATAAATGTGTAACATTGAAAGAGTAAGCGCTACGCAATAAGTTATAATTTCATCTAATTCTATCCAGACTAATTTCTCATTAAGTATCAATAAAAACAACATGATCCAGCTCATCCATAATCCAGCTTTAATAAGTTTATTTGTTGATTTTTTAGTTGATTCGTAGACTGCAATAATAGATATTAGAATAAATAAGTAATCTAAATTCTTCCACCAAAAAGGAGCTTCATGACTATGTGTTGCAGTATAGCTTTGAGCGACAAATAATAAAGGAGTCAAAAGACAATGAACAACGCAAAGAGTGCTAACTATTGCTCCAATTGTATCAGGTTTTCGTAAACTTATATTCATTATTATAATAATTTAAACGCAACTTAGTTGCGATTGCAAACATACAATTTGTTTTTAGAACTAAGAATTAATAAATTTGATTTAATGGGGGTAATAAGAAAAACACAGTCTGTATCGCTAGTGTTAAATGAATTTGAAAAGAATTCAAAAGCGATTTCCGCTATTGAATTNGTNAANCGTCTTGATGATAAGATTAATAAAACTACAGTATATCGTCTATTAGATAAATTGGAAGATGANGGCTTATTGCATTATTTTTTAGATTCTAACGGAGTTAAATGGTTTGCGAAATGTAAAATTTGTTCAAANTCTAAACACCATGATGTTCATCCTCATTTTCAATGTACTGATTGTGGAATAGTTGATTGTTTAGAAATTAAAATAACTATACCTGAAATTCCCAATCGAAAAGTTGTTAACTCACAGATTTTAGTTCTGGGTCAATGTGATCTTTGTTTACAATAGAGTTAATTTAAAAAAAACCCCTGTAAATCAATGACTTACAAGGGTATTTGTGGAGTCGGAGGGAATCGAACCCTCGTCCAAACAAGCGATAAAAAAGCTTTCTACAGATTTAGTTTTCACTTGATTTTCGATAATATTCTGACTGAAAACTGCCCAAATAAAACTTATCTTCTTTAGTTTTAAAATTCTATCGAAGTTCTAGAATTTCTATGTTGACTTTGATGGTGTCTCAACATGAATCGCCGTCAACAAGGGCTATTCTGAGACATCTCACTTTCCCGCCTGGCGGGACAAGGCTTTAACTTACTATAATTCAGTTATTAAGCTGCAAGAGCGTAATTATTTTCGCCATTTAAGGTTTGGTATTATTTTATTTACGAGCGATAATCCAGCGCTCGATCTGCTTACAATTCAACCGGACCTGCTGTCAAAACCAGTCGACCCCATTATTTTCAAAGAACTAATTTTTGAAGGACAAATATATGTTAATTTGATTTACTTGATGGAGTTAGTGGCTTTTCTAATTATTACTAATTTTTCTAACAAACCTTCAAGGTTGTTTATGTTTAGCATATTAGCTCCATCACTTTTAGCATTTTGAGGATCAAAATGAGTTTCAATAAATATACCATCTGCACCAGTAGCAATACCAGCCTTTGCAATAGTTTCAATCATTTCAGGTCTTCCGCCGGTGACACCAGAAGATTGGTTTGGTTGCTGAAGAGAATGAGTAACATCTAAAACAACAGGAGCAAATTCCTTCATTGCAGTAATTCCTCTAAAATCAACTATCAAGTCATGATAGCCAAACATACTTCCTCTTTCAGTTATTAAGGAATTATTATTGCCTGAATCTTTTATTTTTCTAACTGCATGAGACATGCTTTCTGGACTCATGAATTGTCCTTTTTTTAAGCTAACATGTTTGCCTGTTTTGGCAGCGGCAACTAATAAGTCTGTTTGTCTTACTAAAAAAGCGGGTATTTGAAGAACGTCAACATATTTTGCAGCAAGTTCTGCATCATTAATTTCATGAATATCTGTTATGGTTGGTATATCGAATTTTTTACCTACTTTTTTTAAAATTTCTAATGCCTTTTCGTCTCCAATACCAGTAAAACTATCAATTCTGCTTCTGTTGGCTTTTTTAAAACTTCCTTTAAAAATAAATGGAATTTCTAGTTTATTAGTTATATCAAATATTTTCTCAGCAATTTTAAAAGCCATTTCTTCACCTTCAATAGCACATGGTCCTGCAATTAGAAAAAAATTATCAGAATTAGTATTCTTAATGTTTGGAATGTTATCAATCATTTCAGGATTTTTATTTATGCTAAATTAATTAATATTCTCTAGTTATATGGTTTTGATGCAATTAGTATGTAAAAAGACATTACATTTGCGCGAAATTATAGAAAGTAAAGATGCAGTCAATAAGAAACATAGCGATAATTGCTCACGTTGATCACGGTAAAACAACTTTAGTAGATAAAATTATAGATCAAGCAAAAATCTTAGACGATCGTAAAGAACGTAAAGATTTGTTATTGGATAATAATGATTTGGAACGTGAAAGAGGTATTACTATTCTTTCAAAAAATGTTTCAGTTGATTACAAGGGGGTAAAAATTAATGTAATTGATACACCTGGTCACGCCGATTTTGGTGGTGAAGTTGAGCGTGTTTTAAAAATGGCTGACGGAGTTTTGTTGTTGGTTGATGCTTTTGAGGGACCTATGCCGCAAACTCGTTTTGTACTTGGAAAAGCATTAGAATTAGGTTTAACGCCAATTGTAGTTGTTAATAAAGTAGATAAAGAAAATTGTACACCAGATATTGTACATGAAAAAGTATTTGATTTAATGTTTGCTTTAGATGCAACTGAAGATCAATTGGATTTTGCCACAATTTATGGTTCAGCTAAAAATGGATGGATGTCAACTGATTGGCAGGATCCAAAAGAAAATATCATAGATTTATTAGATGCTGTAATTGAGTCTATCCCTGAAGCACCGTACAGAGATGGATCACCACAAATGCAGATTACATCATTAGATTTTTCGTCGTTTACAGGTAGACTTGCTATTGGGCGTGTATTTAGAGGGGATTTAGAAGAAAATAAAGATTACATGTTGTGTAAAGCAGATGGTTCTGTCAAAAAAGTAAGAATTAAAGAATTACATGTTTTTGAAGGAATGGGTAAAGTAAAAGTTTCTAAAGTAAGAAGTGGAGATATTTGTTCTATTACTGGTTTAGAAGGGTTTGAAATCGGAGATACTATTGCAGATATTGAAAATCCAGAAGCATTGCCAAGAATTGAAGTAGATCAGCCTACTATGAGTATGCTGTTTACTATTAATAATTCACCGTTTTTTGGTAAGGAGGGTAAATTTGTAACTTCTCGCCATTTACGTGATAGATTGTTTAAGGAAATGGAAAAAAACTTAGCTCTTCGTGTAGACACTACTGACAGTGAAGATAAGTTTAATGTTTTCGGACGTGGAGTTTTGCATTTATCAGTATTAATTGAAACTATGCGACGAGAAGGTTATGAACTTCAAGTAGGTAGACCACAAGTAATCATAAAAGATATTGATGGAGTAAAATCAGAGCCATATGAAACTTTATCTATTGATGTTCCAGAAGAGAGTGCTTCCAAAGCAATTAATTTAGTTTCATTACGTAAAGGAGATTTATTGGTGATGGAGCCAAAAGGAGATTTACAGCATTTAGAGTTTACTATTCCATCAAGAGGCTTAATAGGTTTGCGTAATAGAATTTTAACTGCAACAGCTGGTACAGCAATTGTTAATCATAGATTTAGTGAATACGGCCCTTTCAAAGGAGAATTTTCTGAGGATATTAAAGGTGCTATTGTTTCATCTGCAGCGGGAAAAGCAACTGCTTACGCAATCGATAGGCTTCAAGATAGAGGACGTTTTTTTATTGATATAAATGAAGAAATTTATATTGGTCAAGTAGTTGGAGAAAATAGTAAAGATTCCGACATGGGTGTTAACTTAATTAAAGGAAAGCAATTAACAAACATGCGTAAATCTGGTACAGATGATGCTATGAAAATTGCTCCTAAAGTTGATTTTTCACTTGAAGAATGTATGGAGTATATAAAGGTAGATGAATATTTAGAAGTTACACCAGCTAGCCTAAGAATGCGAAAAATTACTTTTAGGCCTTAAAAGGATAAACAAAGTATTAATAATGGAAAAGAAATGAGTTTTTAAGATTTTTTTGAAAGCTCAAAAAACCTTTCCTTCTCAACTCGAATTGTTTTTTCAGGGAATTTTGATATTATATCATAATCATGTGTTGCGATTAAAATAGTTGTTCCACTTTCGTTAATTTCTTTAATTAAACTCATGATTTCTGAACTTGTAGCAGGGTCTAAGTTCCCAGTAGGTTCATCAGCTAATATTATTTCGGGATTATTTAATAATGCTCTTGAAATAGCAACTCTCTGTTGTTCTCCGCCTGAAAGTTCAAATGGATATTTATCAATAACGTAGTCCAGGTTTACTTTTTGAAGAACTTCTTTAATTCTTGAATTTATTTTTTCCGAATCTACCCATTCAGTTGCTCTTAGAACGAACTCAAGATTTTGTTTTATTGTTTTATTGGGTAATAATTTAAAGTCTTGAAAAACAACTCCAAGTTTTCTTCTTAAAAAAGGAATTTCTTTATCTTTTATTTTGTTCAGGTTAAAGTCTAGAATTTGAGCCTCTCCATCTTCAATTTTAATATCTCCATACAGAACTCTTAATAAGCTACTTTTTCCTACTCCAGTTTTACCAATAAAATAGATAAACTCACCTTTTTTTACAGATAAATTAATATTTCTAAGAATACTAGTGTTGTTTTGAGAAATGTTAACGTTTTTCAAATATACAATTGGATTCATTATTGTTTTTTTTAATAAAACCAAATTAGTAAAAGTTTGACTTTTAAATATGTTTTTTATTTTTATTAATATTTAATTACATATTTATACTAAAAATCATAATTTATAATAAAAATGTAATCATTATAGATATAATTGTTAATATATTTAACATTATGTATCATATTTGCTTAAAATTTATTTTATGTGTGGAATTGTGTGTGCATTAGATTTGAAGCAATCTTCAGATTTATTAAGATCTCAAGTTTTAGAAATGTCTAAGAAAGTAAGACACAGAGGACCTGACTGGAATGGTATTCATTGCGGAAAGAATGTCTTGTTGGCTCACGAAAGATTAGCTATTGTTGATCCTGCATCCGGAAATCAACCAATTTATAGTGATGATAGAAATTTAATTTTAGCAGCAAATGGTGAAATTTATAATCATCAAGAGTTGAGAACTGAATTAAAAACCGATTATATATTTCAAACAAATTCTGATTGTGAAATCATTTTAGCTTTGTACAAAGAAAAAGGAGTTAATTTTATTGACGACTTAAATGGGATTTTTGGATTTGTTTTATATGATGAAATAAATGACGAATATTTAATAGCTAGAGATCATATGGGTATTATTCCACTTTATATGGGCTGGGATAAGCAAGGAACTTTTTATGTTGCCTCAGAGCTGAAAGCTCTAGAGGGAACCTGTAATAAGATTGAAATATTTCCCCCTGGTCATTTTATGTCTAGTAAGGATAATAAAATGATTAAATGGTATGAAAGGGATTGGATGAATTTTGAATCTGTTAAAGATAATGATACTGATTTAGAAGAATTACAAATAGCCTTAGAAGATGCTGTTCATAGACAACTTATGAGTGATGTTCCTTACGGAGTCCTTTTGTCAGGAGGTTTAGATTCGTCAATTACATCAGCTCTTGCTAAAAAATATTCAAAAAACAGAGTAGAATCAAACGATGTTAAATCTGCTTGGTATCCTCAACTTCATTCTTTTGCTGTTGGGTTAAAAGGCTCTCCTGATTTAATAGCTGCTCAAAAAGTAGCTACTCACATTGACTCTATACACCACGAAATAACATTTACCATTCAGGAAGGGTTGGACGCTATCAAGGATGTGATATACCATTTAGAAACTTATGATGTAACCACTATTAGGGCTTCAACTCCTATGTATTTGATGGCTAGAGTTATCAAATCAATGGGTATTAAAATGGTTTTGTCTGGTGAGGGGGCTGATGAAATTTTCGGAGGTTATTTATATTTTCATAAAGCACCTAACTCTAAAGAATTTCATGAAGAAACTGTGAGGAAATTAGATAAGCTGTACCAATACGATTGCTTAAGAGCCAACAAGTCTCTAGCGGCTTGGGGAATTGAGGGTAGAGTTCCGTTTTTAGATAAAAAATTTATTGATGTTGCAATGCGTATCAATCCAAAAGATAAGATGATTAGCTCTGAAAAAATGGAAAAATGGGTTTTAAGAAAAAGCTTTGAAAAGTATCTGCCTGAATCAGTAGCTTGGAGACAAAAAGAGCAGTTTAGTGATGGAGTAGGATATGATTGGATTGATAGTTTGAAAGATCTTGTGAATGAGAAGGTTTCAAATGAAATGTTTAAAAATGCTAAATTCACNTTTCCTTTCCAAACACCTATGTCAAAAGAGGAATATTATTACAGATCAATATTTGAAGAACATTACCCGTCCGAAACTTCAGCTATGACAGTTCCGTCAGTTCCGTCAGTAGCTTGTAGCACTCCAATAGCTTTAGAATGGGATAAAGCTTTTCAAAACTTAAATGACCCGTCAGGAAGATCTGTTTCAAATGTTCATAATGATTCTTATTAATTTTTAATTTTTATTGTTAAAATTGTTGATAACTTACGGCTATTCAACTCTGATAATTAGCTATTTTGCTTTGTTAAATGGTTATATTTGTTTTAACCAAAAAATTATAAAAATCTTTTAAAATGAGCGAAGAAATAAATAAGAATCAGTATTCTGCTGATAGCATACAGGCTCTTGAGGGAATGGAGCATGTTAGAATGAGACCATCGATGTATATTGGAGATGTTGGTGTTCGTGGTCTACATCATTTAGTTTATGAAGTTGTTGATAATTCTATTGATGAAGCAATGGCTGGCCATTGTAATGAAATAAATGTTTCAATAAATGAAGATAATTCTGTTTCTGTTGATGATAATGGAAGAGGAATTCCTGTAGGAATTCATAAAAAAGAAGGTGTTTCTGCTCTTGAAGTAGTTATGACTAAAATTGGAGCAGGAGGTAAGTTTGATAAGGATTCGTACAAGGTGTCTGGTGGATTACACGGTGTAGGTGTTTCTGTAGTGAATGCATTATCAGATCATCTTACTGCAAGAGTGTTTAGAGACGGAAAAATTTGGATCCAGGAATATAGTAAAGGAAAAGCCTTGTATCCAGTTAAGCAGGATGGTACCACATCAAAAAAAGGTACTGAAGTTACATTTAGACCTGATAAATTAATTTTTAAAGAATCTCAAGAATACAGCTATGAAACCTTAGCTAACCGTATGAGAGAATTATCTTTTCTAAATAAGGGAATTACTATTTCGCTCACCGACAAGCGAACTATGGTTGATGGTGAATATGTTAAAGAAGTTTTTAAATCTGAAGAAGGTTTAAAAGAATTTATTAGATTTTTAGATGAAAACAGAGAGCCTTTGACCTCTGATGTTATTTCAATGGAGGGTGAAAAAAATGGTATTCCTGTCGAAGTAGCGATGATTTATAATACATCGTTTTCAGAGAATTTACATTCTTATGTTAATAATATTAATACTCATGAGGGAGGAACTCATTTAGCAGGTTTCAGAAGAGGTTTGACATCAACTTTAAAAAAGTATGCTGATTCATCTGGAATGCTAGATAAATTAAAGTTTGATGTTGCTGGTGATGATTTTAGAGAGGGTCTTACAGCCATAGTTTCAGTTAAGGTAGCTGAACCTCAATTTGAAGGTCAAACTAAAACTAAATTAGGAAACAGAGAGGTTAATTCTGCTGTTTCTCAAGCGGTTTCTGAAATGCTTGAAAACTATTTAGAAGAAAATCCTATGGATGCTAAAATTATTGTCCAAAAGGTTATTCTTGCAGCTCAAGCTAGACATGCAGCTAGTAAAGCCCGTGAAATGGTTCAAAGAAAAACTGTAATGAGTGGAGGAGGATTACCTGGTAAACTTTCAGATTGTTCTGAACAAAATCCAGAACTTTGTGAAGTTTTTTTAGTTGAGGGAGATTCTGCAGGAGGAACAGCTAAACAAGGAAGGGACAGAAATTTCCAAGCTATTTTACCATTAAGAGGTAAGATACTTAATGTAGAAAAAGCTATGCAACATAAAGTTTTTGAAAACCAGGAAATAAGAAATATATATACTGCTCTTGGCGTTACAATTGGAACAGAAGAGGATAGTAAAGCTCTTAATTTAGAAAAATTAAGGTATCACAAGGTTGTAATTATGTGTGATGCCGATGTAGATGGAAGTCATATTGCAACACTGATTTTAACTTTCTTTTTTAGATATATGAAAGAACTTATCGAAAACGGAAATATTTATATCGCTACACCTCCATTATATCTTGTTA
>JGI26117J46588_1000212_pt1 | contig 11614 bp, 10 predicted proteins | sample AOAMet_48_BLW_10_2_FD_46588 | JGI IMG/M metagenome (IMG submission 46588)
AATTATAATGATAAAAATACTACATTGGAAAATGCACAATTATTAATTGATGATTGTTCACAGATTGGAAGAAAAGTATTGAATAGTACCTCTCTTCCAGGTCCCACGGGAGAATCTAACATTCTTTCTACTTACCCAAAAGGAGTAATTTTATGCTTGGGTCCAACAAAAAATATAGCTGAAATTCAAGCAGAATACGTGCGTAAAAATGGTAGCATAGCTTGTATAATTTTAGGGTTAAGCCTAAGGAATTTGCAAGAATTAAAAAATTTTTCTGCAGTCATACTTTCTTCTTCAGCTGAAAATGTACGAGATGCAAAAAAAGCACTTGCAGATCGAAATGGTAATATTATTCCATTAATAACGAATGCTAAGAATTTACAAAATATGAAAATTGAACGACATGTCTGTATCGACACAACAGCAGCTGGTGGCAACGTTGATTTATTAATCAACGCAAATTAAAATATATACTTAAGTTAAACATACAATATACGTTTATGATTTTTCAGGCAAAAGCCCTCGTGGACTGAACCTTAATACCAATAATAATATAATACCCATTGTCATTAATCGCATATGTGCCGCAGAATTTATTAAGTGTAACCTTAGTCCACTATCTTCTGACATTCCGGAGGTTATTAAATTCATAAGCAATAATCCAAGTGGTTCAGCTTCTATCCAAAAAAACCAAATAACGAACCCACCAAGTATAGCGCCCCAATTATTACCAGAGCCACCAACAATAACCATGATCCATATTAAAAATGTAAATCTCAATGGCTGATATGATGTAGGTGTAAGTTGCCCATCTAATGTAGTAAGCATAGCACCTGCAATTCCAACTACAACAGACCCTAATACGAATACCTGTAAATGCCGCTTAGTAACATTCTTACCCATAGCATTTGCAGATACTTCGTTGTCACGAATTGCACGCATCATTCTACCCCACGGGGATTTCAATGCAGTTTCTGAGAGCCATAACACAATTAAAAGCATTATGATAAATAATCCAGCATAACAGATTTTAACGAAAATACTTGAAAATCCAATTGGATCAGTACCTAACCAATTGCACATATCAAGAAACCATTCTGTTGTCTGAAGGTTAACTTCATATGGTACAGGTCTTGGCATCCCAATTACATTTTTTACACCTCTAGTCATCCAATCTTCATGTTTTAAAACAGCTATAATAATTTCAGATATACCAAGAGTTGCAATAGCTAGATAATCAGATCTCAAGCCTAAAGTAATTTTACCGATCACCCATGCTGCAATACCTGCAAATAGACCACCAACTGGCCAAGATATAACAATAGGTAGCCCTAGTCCGCCTAAATAACCTGATTTTGCAGGATTTATACTTTCAATTGCATGAGTTGCTGGTCCGAAGATATATCTAGATAAAAAGAAACCAATAATACAAATAGCTACTATAGAAATTGTTCTATATTTACCAATCTTCATTTTTTTATATGTAAAGACAGCTATAGCTATTGAGATAACGGCAAGTAATAACCCACCAATCGCTCCCCATCCACCTTTGTCCCAGGCCCCCTCAATTGGTGGCATTGCAACCAAAACTGCAGCAAGGCCACCTAATGCTGCGAAACCCATAATTCCAACATTAAATAAGCCAGCGTATCCCCATTGAATGTTAACTCCTAAAGCCATTATTGCACTTATTAGGCATAGGTTTAGTATAGACAATGAAACATTCCAGCTTTGAAAAAGTCCCACTCCTAGCAATAGCAATGCCATGATTGTGAAATATAGAGTGTTTCGATTAAGCGTCATTAAACTGACTTTCCTGCAAAAATTCCGGTTGGTTTAAAAAGTAATACCAAAACTAGTATTATAAAACTTACAGCAAATTTATAATCCGTTGCTAATAATTGCACTAGACCATCTGGCTTCCAATCGCCTGGCACAATATAAGCAACAAACTTTTTGTATGGATAAGTAATCATAATCTCTGAAAACGCTATAACAAATCCACCTGCTATAGCCCCTAAAGGATTACCTAACCCACCAACAATTGCAGATGCAAATATTGGAAGCAATAGCATAAAATAAGTGAAAGGCTTAAAGGATTTGTCTAAACCATATAAGGTTCCTGCAATTGTAGCTAATATAGCAACCAATATCCAAGTAACTGAGACTACTTTATCTGGGCTTATACCAGATAATAATGCCAAATCTTCATTATCTGAAAAAGCTCTCATTGATTTACCTGTACGAGTTTTATTTAAAAACCAAAACAATGCCATGACAACAATTACAGCAGTAATAACGGTCAATCCTTGAGAAACTTTTATAGAAACACCTTCTGCTGTGCCTAAATATTGTTTCATAGCTTTGCTTTTATTATAAATCTTTCACCATCGGCAAATCTCTGATCATTTGGCCCAATTATAAAACGTACTATACCATTCAGAACAAACATAATTCCAACTGAGGCAATAAGATATGTTACTGGAACAGCCTTTTTTTCTCTGTAAAATTTATATACGAATTTATCTGATCCAAGGAGAAATATAGCAGTAGCTATTATACCAAAGGGTAGTGCAAGAATTGCTGTTGGGAGTGGACCTAGATTAATTCCATATGATTGGAACAGCCAAGTAAATAATATAACGACCATTGTACCAAATGCCATTATATCACCATGTGCAAAGTTAGAAAAACGTAATATGCCATAAACCAAAGTAACGCCTACTGCGCCTAAGGCTAATTGAGATCCGTAGGCAATTGCTGGCACAAATACAAAATTAGACATTAGAAAGAACGCGTTGAGTAGATCTTCCATTAAAATTCTCCGCCTTTGATTATATTTAAAGTTAAATACATACCTTTAAATTGATCATTTTTTATAAAATAAGCTATAAACACATTATCCTCCAAGAAAGCTTTTTCTAACTTCAGGATTGTTAAGTAAAACCTGACCAGTATCAGTGAATTTATTTCTGCCTTGTACCATTACGTAACCTTTATCCGCAATATTTAAGGCTTGTCGTGCATTTTGTTCTACCATTAAAATTGTGATACCTGTCCTGGCAACCTCTATAATATTATCAAATAATTCATCCATGACTATCGGTGAAACTCCTGCAGTAGGTTCATCGAGCATTAATACTTTTGGTTGTGTCATTAACGCGCGCCCAACTGCCACTTGTTGTCTTTGACCCCCAGACAATTCACCAGCATTTTGACTTCTTTTATCCTTAAGAATTGGAAATAAATCAAAAACTTCATCCATAGTTTTACTTATATCGTCACGTCTTAAAAAGGCTCCCATTTCTAAATTTTCTTCAACACTCATAGTTGGAAAAACGTTTGATGTTTGAGGAACAAATGCCATACCTTTTGCCACACGAGCTTGTGGAGATAAACTTGTAATATTTTCACCATCTAAAAGAATAGAGCCTGTGTGTATATTAAGCATACCAAAGATTGCTTTCATAGCCGTTGATTTACCTGCCCCATTGGGTCCAACTATGACTGCTATTTCACCTTTTTCGGCAATTATATTACATCCATGTAAAATATCTGCAGCGCCGTATCCACCGGTCATATTGTCTCCAACTAAATAGCTCATGATGCAGCCTTATTTTTTAATCCAGTTCCAAGGTAAGCTTCGATGACTTGTTCATTAGATTTAATTTCATCTATAGTTCCTTTTGCAAGAACTCCACCTTCAGCCATTACGATAACAGGATCACAAAGTCGTCCAATAAACTCCATGTCATGCTCAATAACACAAAAAGTGTACCCTCGCTCTTTGTTAAGTCGTATTATTGCATCGCCAATTGTGTTTAATAATGTGCGGTTCACACCAGCTCCAACTTCATCAAGAAAAACAATTTTAGCATCAACCATCATAGTTCTGCCAAGTTCTAATAACTTTTTTTGACCTCCAGACAAATTACCAGCTAATTCATCAGCAACGTGTGAAATTTCTAAAAACTCTATAACCTCATCTGCCTTTTTTCGTAACAAAACTTCTTCTGCACGAATTTTTGATGGTTTGAGCCAAACGTCTAGAAGTTTCTCTCCTGATTGTTCACCTGGAACCATCATAAGATTTTCACGAACAGTCATAGTGCTAAATTCATGAGCAATTTGGAAAGTACGTAACAACCCTTTATGAAATAATTGGTGGGGTTCAAGGCCAGTTATATCTTTACCGTCTAGATATACTGTACCTTTTGAAGGCTTATAAACTCCTGCGATAACATTAAATAATGTTGTTTTGCCCGCACCATTAGGACCTACTAAACCTGTGATAGATCCTTCTTCAATAGTTAANGAAGCATCGTTTACAGCGGTAAAACCACCGAATTTCTTTGTAAGATTTTTTACTGTTATCATATTGCTGTTCCAGAAATAAAAGAGGCCCCATAAATGGGGCCAATTTTAAGTTTTATTAATTTAATTATCTATAACGATCAACAGAAATTTTAGCGTCTTTGATTGTTATTTCACGATAATTACCAGCACTTTCACCAGCACCGATTAATTCAACGTTAGATGCGCCAACATAATCAATTTCACCACCAGAAGCTAATATTTCCATACCTTTTGCTAATTCACCAGGAAGTATTTGTTCACCAGGTGCGTTTGCGACATCAAATACTTTACCTTTGTAGTCTGCTGGATTTTTCGAACCTGCTGCCTGCATAGCTAATAGGATAAGTGCTGCAGCATCATAACTTTCAGCTGCNAACGGAGAAGTAGCATCAAACGAGTCTCCTGCAATTGAAACTAATGTAGCTGCGCCTTCACTGTCAGTGCCAGGAGCTTGACCAAAAGATCCATCTAAGTCTGTACCAATTGCTTCTGGTAGTGAGTCACCAACCATACCATCTGGAAGAACGAATGTATCGAAAGCACCTGTATCTAGTGATGCTTGAATAATTCCTTTACCACCTTGNTCCAAATAACCAGCAACAACTAATATTTCACCACCCGCAGCAGCTAAAGCACCAACCTCAGCTGAATAATCTGCTTTTCCATCTTCGTGTGATGCATTTATAGTAACTTCACCACCAGCAGCTTCAAAAGCAGCAGCAAATGCGTCAGCTAAACCTTTACCATAGTCATTATTAGTATAAGTAAGTGCAACAGAGTTATATCCCCGTTCCATAATGATATCGCTCATAACAACTCCCTGGCGAGCATCAGAAGGCGCCGTACGGAAGAATAAACCATTGTCTTCAATTGTTGAAAGAGCTGGTGATGTCGCTGAAGGTGATATCATTACCATTCCATTTGGCATAGCAACATTTGTCAAAGTTGCTGTAGTTACACCAGAACAATCGCCACCAACAATACCTGAAACTTTATCTGAAGTGATCAAACGTTCTGCTGCTGCAGTCGCAGCACCAGCATCCACGCAAGTAGTATCAGCACGAATTGCAGTTACTGTTGAACCATTCATGAATGAACCAGATGCAGATACTTCAGCTATAGCTGCTTCAGCACCAGGCCCCATTTGTGCTACTAAACTTTCAATTGGCCCTGTAAAGCCAAGGAATACTCCAATTTTAACATCGTCTGCAGAAACTGCAGTTGCCATAGCTGCAGAAGCTACAGTCGCTAAAAGTAATTTTTTCATTTCTTTCTCCCAAAAAGATTTTTTGAATGTTTTGTGTATTAATAAAATACACAACTATAATTCTAAGTATTCTAATGTTGAACAGATTATGCTGAGTGTCTAGTAGAAATTTTAAAAACGACTAAAAATTATATTTAGTTTCGAGAAAATAAAGTAAATTTTAACATTATATTTTAAATTTAATGGATTTTCAGATAATTTTGTATTTAAAATAAAAAATAACAATAGAAATAAACAATTAATAGAATCGAGAATTATTTCATTAAATAATAGTATATGCAGAATGACTAATTTGTAATTTCGAGTAATTTAATACGTTGTATTTTTCCAGAAGGCCCTTTTGGCAACTCATCAAGAAAATATATACGGTCTGGAGCTTTAAATTTACCCAGTTTTGAACGACAAAGCTCAATGAATTCATCCTCAGAGGCGATACTATTAATGGACAGCCTTATTGCTGCTTCAATTCTTTGGCCATAAATATCGCAAGGAATAGCAAACGCAGCTGCTTCAATTACATCTTTGTGTGCATATAATGCATCATCTATTTCTCTAGGAGATATATTCTCCCCTCCCTTGATAATTAATTCCTTTAATCTGCCAGAGACAAAAACATATCCATCATCATCCATATATCCTAGATCACCCGTAAGTAGCCATCCACCATTTATAAATGTTGATTGCGTAGCTTCAATATTATCAAGATACTCAAGCATTATGTTGGGTCCCTTTACAGCTATTTCTCCAATGATATTTACCAATTGATCCGNGCCATCATCTTTTAAAATTTTAACATCATTTCCAAATGCTATACCAGGTGATCCAATTTTACGTTGTTTTGGTGGTAAAGGATTTGATAAAATTTGAGCAGCTGTTTCTGTTAATCCCATAGTTTCTATTATAGGTACTCCAAATCTATTTTCAAAATTTGACTGTGTATCAATAGCCAAAGGAGCAGATGCTGATCTACCAAAACGTAGGTTCTTACAAACAATTTTGCTAGGATCATTTTTCCCATGTAAAAGGTGTGATATGATTGTTGGAACCACTGAAAACCATGTAATTGTATATTTTTCACAGTCTTGCCAAAACTTTGAACTTGAAAACTTTGGACAAATAACACTTGATCCACCAGATATCAAAGGAGCCATCACAGTCACACAAAGTCCATTTATATGATAAAGTGGAAGAACGCACAGCGCCCTATCATTTGGGTCCAATTCATGAGCAACCGAAGTTGTCCAGCCACCTGCTAATAGACTGGAATGTGTATGAATAACACCTTTTGGTACGCCAGTAGTTCCTGAAGTATACATTAATAATGCATGATCATCTGGCGTTAAGTCGTGAAATTGAATATTATTTTTAATATTTTCAAATGTGTTATTTTTGACATTTATAGTTGTTGGGTTTGCATTCGTTTCTTCAAGAGCATTTGATAGTATTTCAGATTGTTCATCATCATATAATATATAATTACATTTACTATGTGAAATTGCATGTCCAAGTGCCGCTGGACCAGCCGCAAGATTAAGTGGGGTCACCCTAAATCCACCATAAATAATTGCATAAAAGATTTGTAGCGCATTGCTTCCATTTGACATGCAGATCGCAACACTTTCGCCTTTCTTTATATCTAACTGAATAAGAAATTTTGAAATAGAAATAACTTTTTTTAATAAACCTGACCATGTAAGATCAGAGCTATTATCTGAGAATTGATAGCATATCCTATCAGGTGATTTTTCAGCATGGTAGTTCAACCAGTCACGTATAGTACCATCTGGTTTAGATTTAGGTGAGTAAATCATTTTCCAGCATTACTCCAGTATTTATCAAAGATATCAGAGAGTAAGGGTTCATTATGTGGTATTTCATTTACTATTTTTGTTACATTTAAAAAGTGTTTCCAGTGCAAATTGTCGTCAATAGAGTTCCCACCCCAACTGCCACATCCCATTGATAATGAAAAAGGCATACCATTATTAAAAGAACCGCCAGTAGCAAAGCAATGTGCTTGATTAACGATTACTCTACAAGTTGGCAATCTCATTGCTAATTCATTTGCTCTAAGTTGCACTTTTGTATGAATGCCAATTGAGTGCCCTGCTCCATAATGTTTTAACATTTTTTCAGCTTTAATAATGGAGTCTGAAAAATCTTTTGCTCTGTAAATAGAAATTACACGGGATAGCTTCTCACCAGAGAGTGGGTAGCCTTCACCAATTCCATCTGTTTCAATTCCAATAATTTTTGTATCTTCAGGGACATTGCTTTCTAAACCTAAAGCAACAATTAATTTTTTTGCATCTTGAGCTACAGCATCTCTATTTAATTGACCTTTTTTCCACAATCGTTCTGTTATTTTTTTTTGTAAGGATTTTTCTAGAGTTACACATCCTACTAAAGACAACTCTTTAATAAACGCATCATAAATTTCATCGATGATAATAAGTGAGTTTTCAGATGAGCATGATGTAGCGTTATCGAATGTTTTTGAGGCGGCTATTTTTACGGCTGCATCTTTTAAATTCGATGTTTCATCAATAATAACAGTTACATTTCCAGCACCAACACCAATTGCAGGAGTTCCAGACGTATAAGCTCTGCGAACATTGTTTTGAGATCCTGTAACTATAACTAGATCAGTCTCCTCTAACATTTGTTGGGTTTTTATTTTTGTTCCAGGTGCAGGTATCATTTGAACGAGATCTTTATTTATCCCACACTTTTCAAATTCTGNATGAATAAAATGTATGAGACGCTCGCACCCAGCTATACCTTTTGGAGATGGTGAGATTATAATTGCATTACCACATTTTAAAGAGTTTATAATATTATTTGCGGGAGTTGCTATTGGGTTTGTTGATGGAACCACGGCCCCAATTACACCAATTGCTCTGGCAATTTTAATAATTCCCTTATCAATATTTTCATCAATAACGCCATAAGATTTTACTTTAGAGATATCTCTTAATAAGCCTAATGTTTTACGATGATTTTTTGTAATTTTATCTTCTATATTACCCAAACCAGTACTTAAAACAGCTAATGTAGCTAGTTCTTTATTTCTACTTGGNTCCATAATTGCCCAACCAACTGCTTGAGCAGCAGTATCATATTTTTCTTGCGAACCATTCTTTTCAAAGTCAGTTTGAGCTATTCTTGCTCTTTTTATGATTTGATTTACTTCTTGAATTTCTGATTGATCTGGCATTTGTTACCTATTTTCTTAAAATAGAGGCAGAATAATTTTCCGCCTCTATATCAGTTTTATAAAATTAAAGACCTTTTAAAAGTTCTTCTAATGTTGTTTGACGTTTCGCCCACATATCTAAAACTTCAGCTCTGTTCATAATTTTCATTGGTGAACCACCTGCCTTCATTTTTTGCGCAACACGTTTATGTTTAAACATTTCAGGAACAACAGATGCTAATTTGTCAATAACTGCTTGTGGAGTTCCTTTTGGTACCATTACACCCCTGAAGTTTACTGATGTATTATCAACGTCTAAACCTTGTTCCATCATAGTAGGTACATCTGGTAAAAATGCATTTCGCTCAAGATCAGCAACCCCAAGTATTTTTATTGTACCTGCTTTTTGTGCACGGAACGCATCTGATAAATTATTAACACCAGCGAGCACTTCTCCACTAATTACGGCTTTCATTGCTCCTGCACCACCAGATTTATTTGGTATGTACAACATCTTTACACCAGCTGCTTTTTCTATTTGTAAAGCTGCAATATGATGTCCTACAAATAAACCAGCACCTGAAAATGTCAGCTTTCCTGGATTGGCTTTTGCAAAATCAACAACATCAGACATAGAATTGAAATTGCTGTCTTTTCCAACTACGAAAACCGCGGGATCAGAACCCCAATTTGCAATCGGTTCAAAGCTATCTGTAGAATAATCAACTCCGCCTTTTATAGATTGAGCAATAAAGTGTGGAACGTTATAACCGCCCATTGTGTATCCATCTTTTTCTGCATCGTTTGCAAACCAATTCCACCCTACTCTACCACCTGCACCAGGCTTGTTTATGATAGCTACAGGCATTCCAAGCATATCATCATTACCTGCAGGGATTGTTGCTATTCTAGCCTGAAAGTCAGTTGCTCCACCTGCCCCATAAGGTATCATCAATAAAACTGGCCTTTCAGGATATTCTGCTTTCGCAACTCCTGATATTCCAATTAGCGAAACTGCTAATGCTGCTATAATCTTTTTCATGTTTTTCTCCTCCCTAGAGATTTATGCTGTATTATACAGCTAAATGAACATTCCCCGCGGTGTATAGACCACTAAGATCTTCGCAAAGAGTGTGTACATAATGGCAATAAAGCATGCCGTTATTATTATTCTTTTCACCCATGAGTTAACGCTCGAATATGACTCAGGGTCATAAGCTGTTAAAAGTAAAAAGAATGCGATGGCAGTTGCTGTATAAAATCCTAAGAATTTTGCAGCAAAAAAAAGATAAATCGAAGAGATTAACATTCCTGGTAACATGTTTCTAAACATATTTAATGTAAGCCCGTTTCCAGCTTTCGATAAGCCCAACAAGGCTTTAATAAATGTCCACAAAGACAATGTTAAGAAAAACACTGAAATGACTCGAGGAAATAAATAGGCATCTGATGGTTGTCTGGTAAAACTAATATAGCAAACAATAAATGCTAAACCTGCAACAAATCCTGATGATAATTTATGTTGGAAAATATTCATTATGATTGCCTTTTAGTATTAATTTCTGACCAAATAGAAAATCCTACTGAAAGTATAACAATCGATACGAGCAAAATATTTAATCCACCTGTAAAGAAATAAACAAAAGGTCCATTTTGTGCAGTTGAAATCAAGGATCCTGTTACAAAATTACTTTCTGCGATGGGTCCTAATATTAGTCCCAATACCAAAGGAGCAGCTGAAAATCCAAAACGCTCAAGAAAGTACATCATAGTGCCCAAAACTACCATTACATAAACATCGCCCATGGATTGTTGCACTGCAAAAGAGCCGAAAGCAGCGAGACCTAAAACTATAGCTGCCATAATAAACTGAGGGACTTGTGCAACACGGGCTGCTAAAGAAGCTATATAAATACCAAATATACACATTAAAATTTGACCAATAAGCATAGAATTAATGAAAGGCCAAATAACTTCAGGATATTGCTGGAATAATGTAGGACCAGGAAAAATTCCATGTATAATTAATCCGCCTAATAAAACTGCAGCAGTTGGACTACCAGGAATTGAAAGTGTCAGTAGTGGCACCAAAGATGGACCTACCATTGCATTGTTTGCTGACTCAGCAGCTATAACGCCTTCAGAATGTCCAGTTCCAAACTTCTTTTTTTCAGGAGAGAATTTTTTTGCCTGGTCGTAAGCTAATAATCCTGCAATTTGACCACCTACACCAGGTATTAATCCTATTAGGGATCCAATACTTGTACCTATTATTAATGCTCTTTTACGAGAAAATACTTCTTGAAAAGCTTTTGCTATTGGATGTTTTTTAACTTGAATTTGCTCAACATCATTTTGATAGCGACCCTTAGCAAACATAGTTATAACTTGTGGAATTGCAAACAAACCGATTAATGCTGGAATAATATTTACACCTCCAGCAATTGCTGGATGAAATACAAANCTCTTTACACCTTGAATGTCATCAAAACCAATAGTAGCGAGCCACATTCCAATACAACCAGACAATAATCCTTTAACCACAGANCCAGCTTCAAGAGAACCAATTACTGTTACNCCAATGATTGCCAACCAAAATGTATGNGAATAGCCGAAAGAATTAGCCATTTTTGCCAAAACTGGCGTTAAGAAAATTAATAAAAAAACGCCAAATATCCCACCTATTAGCGACGCAATAAATGATAATTGTAAAGCTTTTGCTCCCTCACCCTTTCGAGCCATTGCATTGCCATCAAGTGTGGTAGCTATATTCGCGGGGGCACCTGGGATTTTCA
>JGI26117J46588_1000215_pt1 | contig 11563 bp, 11 predicted proteins | sample AOAMet_48_BLW_10_2_FD_46588 | JGI IMG/M metagenome (IMG submission 46588)
AAGCGATGCTATTTGCATTAGCTAAGCTTGATACTGTAGATCTTCTCTCACAGGATGAGGAGGAGCCAGAATCTGCAATAGCATTAGTTGGTGAAATGAAAATTCTAATTCCACTTGCTGGACTAATCGATAAAGGAGCTGAACGAGATAGGCTTAATAAGGAGATTGAAAAATTATCCAAACTCAGATCTCAGTTTGCAGCTAAGCTTAACAATGAAAAATTTATTAATGGTGCGCCTGAAGCAGTGGTTAATAATGAAAAAGACAAGTTGGCATCTACTGAAAATGCTTTGAAAGACTTAAATCAGCAATTAGTAAAAATTTCTAAACTATAAATGGAAAATTGTAATTCATTGAAAAAACACAATAAAAATATTTTAAATCCTGTCAACAAGATAGAATACTTACAGGTTTATTATGATTAAATTTATTTCACTCCCTCTGGCTTTGATGCTCCTAACTCTTAGGGTTAGTGCTGAATCATATGTCTATATTACTGATCAACTTGATTTACCCATTCGTTCTGATAAGTCTTTTGGAAATAATATAATTCGTCTTCTACCCTCAGGGACTGAACTTTCTCTTCTTCAGAGTACTGAAGATGGATGGGCTCAAATCCAGTTTGATGATACTATTGGCTGGATTAAATCGTTTTATTTATCACCAGATCCCGCTGCTAGAGAGAAACTTAAAAAATTAACAAGAACTGACAATGCTAATAAGCTGCTTATCTCAAAACTAAGCGGCGAAAAAGAAGAATTAGAGNGTCAGCTTTTANCAGTTAAGCAAGAAAATACTGACCTAATTGTTCAAAGCTCAAAATCTCAAGCTGAAAAAGAGCACATTGAGCAAATCTACCAAGATGCGTTGAAACTTGAGCATGAAAATGAGAAGCTNATTCAAGAAAAATTACAGCTNAAAGCTGANCTNCAGNTANCTGTTAATAANACTCAAATTCAAAAAGATACAAGCTCAAGAAACTGGTTTATAGTAGGCGCAATTGTACTTTTCTTTGGAATGATAATCGGTTTTATAGTTCCAGGACTTCTTAATAGAAGACGGTATTAAAATTTAGGAGAATAAAATGAAAGAATTAAAAAAAGCACTTACCTTTGATGATATTTTGTTGGTTCCTGCCCATTCTGAAGTACTCCCAAAACAAGTCAGCTTAACATCTAAACTTACAAATAAAATTACCCTACAAACCCCAATTATTTCTGCTGCAATGGATACAGTGACCGAGGGTAAGCTTGCAATTGCAATTGCGCAAGAGGGAGGAATGGGTGTTATTCATAAAAACATGTCTATTAAATCTCAAGCCAAAGAAGTGAGAAAGGTTAAAAGATTTGAATCAGGAATTATAAGGGACCCTATCAGTGTTGATCCCTCTGCTACTATCAAGGATGTTTTTGACCTTCAAACACAACATGGCATTTCAGCTATGCCCGTAGTATCAAATAACATATTAGTTGGACTTATAACCAGTCGTGATGTTTTATTCGAAACTCGTCTTGATGAAACTGTACAAAATGTCATGACACCTCAGGAGTCTCTAATTACAGTCTCCGAAGGCACATCAATGGAAACTGTTCGAAAATTGCTTCAAAAACATCGCATTGAAAGGGTTTTAGTGACTGATAAAAAATTTAAGTTAGGTGGAATGATCACAGTAAGCGATATTAAAAAGACAAGTGATTTTCCTAAAGCTGCAAAGGATGATCAAGAAAGGCTTATTGTTGCTGCTGCTGTTGGAGTCGGGAAAGAGTCTAGTGAGAGAATTAGTGCTCTAGTCGATGCAGGTGTTGACGTTGTCGTAATTGATACCGCTCATGGCCACTCTCAAGGTGTCATTGATCGTGTAAAGAAGACCAAAAAAGACTTTCCAAACTTAGAAATTATTGCTGGCAATATTGCAACTGCAGAAGCAGCGATCGATTTAGCTAAAGCAGGTGCTGACTGCGTTAAAGTTGGAATTGGACCCGGAAGTATATGCACAACTCGCATTGTAGCAGGTGTTGGCGTCCCTCAAATTAGTGCTATCTCTGATATTGCTGAAGCCTTAAAAGACACAAAAGTTACTGTGATAGCTGATGGTGGTATTCGCTATTCTGGAGATGCTGCTAAAGCTTTTGCAGCAGGAGCGCATTGCGTTATGCTAGGATCAATGCTTGCTGGAACTGAAGAGTCTCCTGGTGAAGTTGAATTATTTCAAGGAAGATCCTATAAAGCCTATCGTGGAATGGGCTCTATTGGAGCAATGGGTCAAGCTCATGGCTCCTCAGATCGCTACTTTCAAGCAGAGCTTGCTGCTGAAAAACTGGTACCCGAAGGGATTGAAGGAAGAGTTCCTTATAAAGGCTCTATTAGGCCAATTATTCACCAGATGGTTGGCGGTATTAGATCATCCATGGGCTATACAGGTTGCAAGGATCTTGTCGCCATGAGAACTAAAGTCAAATTTGTACAGGTGACTTCTGCTGGAATGACTGAGTCTCATGTGCATGATGTTTCAATTACAAAAGAAGCACCAAACTATCACCAGTAGAAAATTCTTTTAGTCTTTGATTGGCGTCTCAGAAGTTTTGTAGGTTTTTTTGTGGCCAGGTTTGGCAAGAATCTCTAAATAAAATGATTCTAAATTTTCAGCCTCTGCCTCAGTAATACATTTACTAATCTCTGAAGTTAAAATAATTTCAGCTTTAGCCTCTGTGGGACCATACTTGCAATCAAAATCCCAATAATCAACCCCTTCAGGTAATGACTTTCTCTTCTCTCTTTTAATATATTTTTTCACGTCACGCCTGACCGCCTCAATAAGCCTAGCAGGTTTTATTTTAGGGTGAACTAATTGAAATGTCTTCTTCATGTTGATTAAGTTTAAAAAAAATTCATTTTAATGAATTAATTAGCATCATTTAGATTACTTCAGCAATACAGTAGAGACCTTTAACATTTTTTTTCATCATATAGTCCTTCTTACTAAGCTCTAATACCTTCCATACCCCAGCTAATTCTTGCGACTTAATTGCTTCATCAAAACCATAGGATTCATAAACATCCTCATTCACTGTAAAACATAATATTCCACCAGGTTTGACAATTCTTGTAAGCTCCTCGAGCCGACTTGGGCCAACATGGCCATGAGTAAAAACTCCAACACATATTGCCGCTTCATATTGATTACTCTTGATAGGAAGGGTCTCATTAAGGTTTCCAAGAAATAAAGATTCATAGCCTCTATCAATTGCAATATCAATCATTTCCTGTGAAATATCTACACCATCAAAGTTTTTATATCCAAGTTTTTTAAGTTGAAGGCCAACCAAACCTGTGCCACAACCAACATCAATTATGTATTTGGATTTATCTTTAACATATCTTTGAAAAGTTTGAACAGAGTTCGGCTGAGATACTGTTCCTAATTCGTCATCATTGTCTTTGTCATATAACGCAGCCCATTTTTGATAAATATCTAATAACTTTTTTTTATTTTCACTTTCTGAGAGATCAAGAGAGTCGTAGAGTTTTAATCCTTGAGTATTTTTTTTCATAAATCAATAAAGCTTTCCAAAAAAAGTCATTCTTGCTGACTCTGAAAGACTGACATCAGGTCTTGAGTTGTAAGCTAAAACTGACAATATTCGCGTTCTATCTCCAATTGTAGGGGTAACTCGGTGAATCGCATCCTTTCCTCTAAATAAAACAAGAGTGCCGTTTTCCATTGATAATTTTTCAGGAATATAATTACCGTTTAGTAAATTTAAGACACCATCATAATTGTTGTCTTTATTATTTGAATTTCTAAATTGTCTGATATATTCAAATTGACCTCCAGCTTTTGGCTTTTGTATTAAAAGAGTAATCGCAAATGAAGAGTTGTCAAAATGCCACCCAAGCTCTTGCCCTTCTTTGGCAAAGTGAATATTGATTGAAGATAAATTATCATCGTACTTATATAANACTGTTTCATCAAGTACATCACATAGGAAATCCTTGAATTTTAGCGAGTTATATAGAGCTCTTAGAGATGATTTTTTAGGAACTTGATCATCTGTTATACAGCCCTTTGAGCTGGTTACTGTTTTATTTCGAGGATGGGTTTTACTTAGATTTTTGTCAAATGGATCAAGGTAGACATTATGCTCATTGACACAATAATAAGCTAAGTTCTCTTGTTTTTTCGCTTCAGAAAGGATGCTTTTAATAGAACTCTCATACAGAAAATTATCTAGAACAAGCACGCCGCTTTTATCTAACTCAGCTTTACATTTTTCCCTGTAATGATCTTCATTAATGGGGTGCTTTTGCAAGTCAATAATTGTGGCCAAATTAATTTCTTCTTGAACCGCCATGCCAGTAAAAAAATTGAAATAAAAATTATCTTTAAAAGATTAGAATAATATTCTAAATAAGACTATATGTTAATAGATAATTAAATAAAAAAAATATTAGAAATAAAATGATTCATTTTGGTGGCATTTCAAAAGAAGAATTCTTGAAAGAGTACTGGCAAAAAAAACCAATACTTATCAAGAATGCAATTCCTAACTTCATTTCACCTTTATCCCCTAATGAGCTTGCTGGATTGTCGTGTGAAGAGGAATTTGAGTCTAGGATTATTAAGGGCTCCATTTTAAAAAATATATGGACTCTAGAGAATGGCCCATTCAATGATAACTCTTTTAAAAATACTCCCAATAATGAATGGACATTATTGGTTCAAGGCGTAGACAAGCATGTGCAAGAAATCTATGAACTGATAGATGAATTCAACTTTATTCCGAGATGGCGATTTGATGACGTAATGATTTCGTTTGCCTCTTTAGGAGGAAGTGTCGGCCCTCATTATGATCATTATGACGTTTTTTTACTTCAAGGACATGGAAAAAGAAAATGGCAAATAAGTTCGATAGACTGTAATCCCAACAATTATGTTCCAAATAGTCCGCTTCGAATCATGGAAAACTTTGAAATAGAAAAGACTTGGGTGGCAGAGCCTGGAGATATAGTTTATATACCGCCTGGAATAGCTCACCACGGAGAAAGTATCGACAGTGAATGCATAACTCTCTCAATTGGTTATAGATCTTACTCAGCTAACGAAATGTTAGAATCCCTTGAGCTAACGATAGACAAATACAACAATTCCTATTATGAAGATCCATTATGGTTAGATTCTAACAGCTCGGCTGAAATACCCTATTCAGCTATTGAAAAATCACACAAATTATTACAAAATAGTGATTTACCTGATACGTTTTTTGGGTGTTTTGTGACAAAACTAGACCCCTTAGATGAAGAAAAATTAAACGAGATAGTTGCATTTGAAGACCCTGTAGTGATTAAAGAGTCTGTAACTTACAACCTCCATCCTTTAAGTCGAATTGCATATCAATTTATTGATAAAGAGTTAGTTGTATTTATCAATGGAAATACATTAAGAATAAACGATATTCTTGATGATTCGATCATTGATTTTTGTAACACTAGAAAGATTAAAGTTAACGATAAAAATAAGCCTCTTGCCATTCAATTTTCTTCGTTATCACTTTTAGAAGAAACACACCCTAAAATTTAAGCAAAATATGCTAATTAATAGCCATATTAAGCATTCTAACAACTAATAAATTAGTTTATCTGAGGAAAAAAATTAGGGGATAATTCAACTGTTTTATGGATTTAGGTAAGTTTTATCTCAAGCATACCTGCAAGGTATGTTTTATATAAAGCTTATTGCGTTAAACCATAAAACATTTTTTATTTTATTGGAGTAACACAATGGACATGAATATAGTTCAAAAAAGTTTTACGTTTGGCAATAGTCAAATTACTTTCGAAACTGGCAGGGTTGCAAGACAGGCTCATGGCGCTGTCTTAGCAAGCATGGATGACACACAAGTACTAGTCAGTGTTGTTGGTGCAAAAGAAGCAAAGCCAGGTCAATCATTCTTCCCTTTATCGGTAGACTACATTGAAAAAACATATGCTGCTGGAAAAATTCCAGGAGGTTTCCTTAAGAGAGAAGGAAGGCCTAGCGAAAAAGAAACACTAACTTCTAGACTAATTGATCGCCCTATTCGTCCACTATTTCCAAATGGCTATATGAATGAAGTACAGGTAATGATCCAAGTGATCTCTGCTAACAAAAATGTTGATCCGGATGTTCTAGCTATGCTTGGAACTTCAGCTGCACTGGCAATTTCTGGTGTTCCTTTTAAAGGCCCAATTGGTGCTGCCCGTGTTGGCTTTAAAGATGGAAGCTATATGGTTAATCCAACCTATTCAGAATTAGAAACATCTGAGTTAGATATGGTTGTGGCAGGAACTAAGGATGCAGTATTAATGGTTGAGTCAGAAGCAAGTGAACTCTCAGAAGAAGTTATGCTTGGAGGTGTCATGTATGCTCATGAGCAATTTCAAGTAGTAATTGATAACGTTGCTGAATTTGCCAAAGAAGTTGGTATTGCTCCTCGCGAATGGGTTGCTCCAGCAGACAATGAGACCCTATTGACATCAATCAAATCTAAATTTGAAAGTCAAATTGCTGAAGCTTATCAAACTGTTGATAAGATGGAGCGTTATGAAAAAATGGGTGAAGTTAAAGATGCTGCATTAGAAGAGTTTGTGAGTGAAGATGACTCAATAAGCCAAGATGAAGTTAAAAATTATATTAAAAAAATTGAAAAATCAACTGTTAGAGAGAGAATTTTAGCTGGTGAACCAAGAATTGATGGCAGAGATAACTCAACTGTTAGAGAGCTTGCAATCGAAACTGGGGTTCTTGAAAATACGCACGGCTCTGCTCTTTTCACAAGAGGTGAAACTCAGGCTTTAGTTGTTACTACTCTGGGGTCTAAGAGAGACGCGCAGTTAATTGAAAAACTGGAATCGAATGACCGAATTGAAGATCATTTCATGCTTCATTACAACTTCCCTCCTTACTGTGTTGGTGAGACGGGCAGAGTTATGGGCGTTAAGAGACGTGAAGTTGGTCACGGAAGGCTTGCGCGCAGAGGCATCTCAGCGTGTCTTCCAAATTTAGAGGAATTTCCATACACTATCAGAGTTGTTTCTGAAATTACAGAGTCAAATGGATCTAGCTCTATGGCAAGTGTCTGTGGTTCGTCACTATCTCTGATGGATGCAGGAGTCCCACTAAAGGCACCAGTTGCAGGTATTGCAATGGGCTTAGTAAAAGATGATGAACGCTTTACAGTTCTAACAGACATCTTAGGTGACGAGGATCACCTGGGTGACATGGACTTTAAGGTTGCAGGTACCACAAAAGGTATTAATGCCCTTCAAATGGATATTAAGATAGATGGTATCACTGAAGACATTATGTCTATTGCACTTAAGCAAGCCAAAGATGCAAGACTAAATATTCTGGGTCAAATGAATGAGGTTATTTCAGAACCTAATTCGGCTTCCAAGAATGCCCCTAAAACTAAAGTTATCAAAATACCGACTGATAAGATCAGAGATGTTATTGGAAAAGGTGGTGAGACTATTAGAGGAATTGTTGCTCAATCTGGAGCTAGTGTAGATGTTGACGATGATGGAAATGTTAATGTTTTTGCTAATGACTCTGAAAGCTTTGAAAAAGCAGTTCAAATGGTCAAGGACGTAACTGCTGTTCCTGAAGTGAATAAAGTTTACATGGGCAAGGTTGCCAAAATAGTTGAGTTTGGAGCTTTTATTACAATCATGCCTAATCAAGATGGCCTCTTACATGTTTCTGAAATTGCTCATGAGAGAGTTGAGAAAGTTGAAGACTATCTTAAAGAAGGTGAAGAAATTGAAGTTAAGGTTCTTGGGATAGACCGAGGACGAATCAAACTTTCGAGAAAAGTTCTAATAGAGAAGTAAAAATAAAAGCCACCGCAAGGTGGCTTTTTTATGGAGGATAGAATTATGTCAGATGAAAAACTAGTATCACTTGAAGAAAAGATTGCCTATCTGCAGAATATGATTGATGATCTAAATATGGTAGTATTTCGTCAAGGTGAGAAGATTGAGCAACTCAACTCCAAACTTAAAGAAACCAATGAAAAGTTGTTGAGTAACTCTGACTCAGCCTCTAATGACAGTCAAATCAATGATGATAAGCCGCCCCACTACTAATTACCAGAATTAACACGCCTCATCATTACTAAAAGGGCTGCTCCATTAAGACCCCAAACAACACTTAATAAATACATATTGAACGTAAGGCTTAAGAATTCTGCCAAATAACCAACCAAAGCAGGTCCAAAAATAAAACCAGCAAAGCCAAGGGTTATCAAATTAGCAACAGTTAGACCAATCGGTTCATCTGTGATACGAATTGCCAATCGAAATATAATGGCTATAAAATTAGCTGTTCCAAAACCAAAGAGCAGCATTCCAAAAACGATAATATAGAAATTAGAAGTTAATATTGAAAAAAATAATATCACACCTGCAGCAATACTAAGGTAACCACCAACAAGCTTTTCACTACCCTTATTAATCATTTTTGAAGCAATTAACCTGGCGCTTATCTCGCCAATATTAAATGCAAAAATTACTGCACCCCCAAGGTATAAAGGAATCAATAAATCCTTTGTTAGCCAGAGGGCAGACCAATCCAAAATAATCCCCATTGTGGCATAATTAAGCATCATTAAAATGCCAAAAATCAATATTGCTTTTTTAGGTAATTTAAATTTTGGTGTTTTCTCAAGAGTTTCAAATGATTTATTAAGTCCAAATTTGTATATCAAAACTGCCCCAATTACTAATAAGGTGCCTGTTACTGAAAATATTAATATTGGATTATCTATATACCTAATAGTAAAAAATGCACTAAAAGCGCCCATTAGGGAGCCAAAACTAAAAGCTGCATGATAAAGNGGCGTTAGAATCCTGGATGTCTTGCTTTCAATCATTGAGATCTGNGATTGAGATGATGGACTAAATAGCCCAACAAAAAAACCAAAGGGCATAAACGAAATTAAAAACCAATAATAGTTTGGAGAAAGTATCAGAAGTAGAGGGCAATAGGCAATCCCCAAAAGACCAATAACAATTGAGTTTTTAGTGCCTATTTTTGGAACAATGAGGCGCCCTGAGATTTGGTTACCATTAAATTTAAAATTCCAAAAGCAAACAATCCCATTCCAATCTCAGCTTCTGTAATTTGAAGTCTTTCGGCATTCCAAGGAATGTATACAAAATATATTCCAATTTGAAAAAGCACAAGAAAAGCACCAAGAAAAGTTGCATAAACGCCGTTATCATAGGCTTTGCTTTGTTCTGATGAGATTGCCTGATCCATGTTGATTAATTTTTGATCGTTAATGCGTCGTAATCAATTAACAATCCCTTCCAACTGTTTTCAATAAAACTTCTAATATTTAAATGGGATTTTGTATCCTCAGGAGACTCTAATACTGATTTATAGTGCTCTCCAAAGCATTTAAGTGTTTCCTGTTTAGAGAGTGAATGCATACGACCAAAACAAAATACTTTAGCAGAGCCTTGGTTTTCGTTGATTGAATTTAAGATATTGCCATTCTCAAATGCAATATTTGAGAACCAATATTCATTATCTATTAATTCAATAAAATCAGAAAAGCTTATTTCTGATTCTGATCGAATTATTTTAAGGCATTGTGCTGTATTCATTAACTCTTATGAATGCATTGGATTTGACTTATCTTTATCAATATTGAGCTTCTTGATTGCTGTTTTTATTGTCTTGGGCTCTAGTAATCCGTCATCTACAAGTGCCTTAAGCGTTACAAAAACAATATAATTAGCGTTGACCTCGAAGAAATATCTAAGCTCTTTTCTTGAATCAGATCTTCCAAATCCATCTGTACCCAAGACCTCATAACGCGAGGGGATATATTTTCTGATTTGTTCTGCATAGTTTCGCATGTAATCAGTAGCAGCAATTATTGGACCTTTTGACTTACTGAAGCACTTCGTGATGTAAGGAACTTGATTCGTTTTACTGGTGTTATAAAGGTTATCTCTGTCTACGCATTGAGCCTCTCTTGTGACCTCATTAAAACTTGTAACACTCCAAACATGAGACATAACCCCCCAATCTTTTTCAAGAATATCAGCAGCTTTTTCAACTTCTCTAAGAATCGCACCACTACCTAATAGCTGAACCTCAATTTTAGAATTGCCAACAGTTTTTAATGGGTAAATTCCTTTAATAATTCCCTCTTCGACCCCTTTAGGCATCTCTGGATGCGGGTAGTTCTCATTCATCAAAGTAACATAATAGAAAATGTTTTCCATCTTTTCATACATGCGGTGCATTCCATCCCTAAGAATGACAGCAAGTTCGTATGCATAGGTTGGATCATATGAAACACAGTTAGGTATTGTATTGGCAACGATCAAAGAATCTCCATCTTGATGTTGAAGACCCTCACCAGCCAGTGTTGTTCTGCCCGCTGTTCCACCCATCAAGAAACCCTTTGACTGCATATCTCCAGCAGCCCAAGCGAGATCACCCACTCTTTGAAAGCCAAACTTAGAGTAATAAATATAGAACGGAATCATTGTTACATTGTGAGATGCATAGGCTGTAGCAGCCGCAATCCAATCAGAAATTGCTCCAGCTTCATTAATCCCCTCTTGCAACACTTGGCCTTTGATATCTTCCTTGTACCACATCACTTTATCGGAATCTTCAGGCTCATAAAGTTGGCCTGATGATGAGTAGATGCCCATTTGTCTAAATAATCCCTCCATCCCAAATGTTCTTGCCTCATCAGGAACGATAGGAACAACCCTTGGACCAATCTCCTTATCCCTAATGAGAAGAGATAAAAAACGAACAAATGCCATAGTGCTTGACATCTCTTTTCCTTCAGTAGATTTTAGAAGGGGCTTAAATGTAATTAAATCAGGGATATTGAAAGACTCAAGTTCAAAGCTTCTTGTTGGTAAATAACCGCCCAATGCTTCTCTTCTTGATCTTAAGTACGTTAACTCCTCACTATCTTCAGCAGGCTTATAAAAGTTGAGCTCTTCAGCATCTTTCTGAGTGACAGGTATATCAAAACGCTCAGCAACACGGACCAGTGCATCTACACCTAATTTCTTTTGACTATGAGTGGTATTTTTTCCTTCACCAGCTTCGCCCATACCATAGCCTTTAACTGTCTTTGCCAAAATTACAGTAGGCTGGCCAATGTGTTCTTTAGCAGCTTTATAAGCCTGATAAACCTTATTTGGATCATGACCTCCTCGAGTAAGTCCAAAAATCTCATCATCTGACATGTGCTCTACCAGTTTAAGTGTTTCTGGATACTTCCCAAAAAAATGTTTACGNACATAAGCTCCATCTTTTGCCTTATAGGCTTGGTATTCTCCATCAACAACTTCTTCCATTCTTTGTTTTAGAAGACCAGAAGTATCATTTGCAAGTAGCTTATCCCATCCCCTGCCCCAGATCACTTTAATAACATTCCAGCCTGCGCCTCGGAACATCCCTTCAAGCTCTTGAATAATCTTACCGTTTCCTCTCACTGGGCCATCAAGTCTTTGTAGGTTGCAGTTGATAACAAATATAAGGTTA
>JGI26117J46588_1000219_pt1 | contig 11381 bp, 9 predicted proteins | sample AOAMet_48_BLW_10_2_FD_46588 | JGI IMG/M metagenome (IMG submission 46588)
CTCTAATTGCAATGTATGAGCATAAAATATTTGTTCAAGGTGTTGTATGGAACATTTACAGTTACGATCAGTGGGGGGTTGAACTCGGAAAACAATTAGCCTCTAAGGTCTTACAAGAAATAGAAAATAAAAAAATTTCCAACCACGACAGCTCAACTAATTCCTTATTAAAAAGCTATTTGTCTAATTAACAGTTATTTCCGTTTTAATTAGGAATTATTCAAAAAATCCCTAATACGCTGAGTTATACACAAAATTTGTTAAAAAAAAGTCATACCCATTTAACACTTATTTAACAAAATTTAAGCACATTTGCACAATATTAACTACAATAAAATTTATGAAAAAAATAACCTTACTTTTTACAGCAATTCTGATATCAGGATTCTGTTACGCTCAAAACGTTATAACTGGTACAGTTGTTGACGCTGAATTAGGCTCTGGCCTTCCAGGTGCAACAGTACTTGTTAAAGGGACTTCTAATGGAGTTTCTACTGATTTTAATGGTGCATTTACAATTAATGCATCTGGATCAGGAACATTAGTTGTTTCTTACGTTGGATACGATTCTAAGGAAATAGCTTTTAACTCAGGGATAAGTTTAGGCAATATTGCTCTTTCAGCAAGTGCTAACGAACTTGACGGTATTACTGTTTTTGGAACTGTTGATTTTGCTGTTGACAGAAAAACTCCAGTTGCAGTCTCTACTTTAACTGCTTCTGACATTCAAGAAAGAATTGGAAACTTAGAGCTTCCTGAAATGCTTAATTCAACTCCAGGTGTTTATGCAACTAGAGCTGGTGGTGCTTTTGGAGATTCAAGAATTAATGTAAGAGGGTTTGACTCTCAAAACACAGCGGTTTTAATTAACGGTATACCTGTTAATGATATGGAGAATGGAAGAGTTTACTGGTCTAACTGGTCTGGTTTAACTGATGTTGTTTCTGCTATGCAGGTACAAAGAGGTCTTGGGGCTTCTAAGTTAGCTATTTCATCTGTTGGTGGAACAATTAATGTTTTAACTAAATCTACAGAACTAACTAAAGGAGGTAAAATAGCTGCAACTGTTGGTAATGATGGATATATGAAAACTGTAGCATCTTACAACACTGGCGAAATGGAAGGTGGTCACGCTCTTTCTTTATTATTTTCAAGAGTTGAAGGAGACGGTTATGTCAACGGAACTATGTTTGAAGGCTACAACTACTTCATGGGATACGGATGGGCTTCAGAAGACGACAAGCATAATGTACAAGTTATCGTAACTGGTGCGCCTCAAGTTCATAATCAAAGAACTAATAGTTTTTATAATATGGCTGACGCAGCTGACTATGAAAAATATGGTATAAGATACAATTATAACCATGGTTATTTAAATGGGCAAGAGTTCAACTGGAGAAGAAATTTCTACCACAAGCCTATTGCTTCTGTTAACTGGGAATATAAAATCAATGAATCAACCAATTTATCAGCTTCTGCTTACTATTCTGTTGGAAGAGGTGGTGGAACTGGAGATATTGGTCGTCTAGGAGGAAATTACGCTAGTAGCTCAAGGTTTAGAAATGAGATGACTGGAGAGGTAGAATGGGATCAAATTGTAAATTCAAACAGTGGTCAAGGAGGTAATTGGAGTGGAGGATACAGCTACAATAACAATATTGATGCTGCGACTGGACTATACATTGTGAACGATCAAGACGAAAGAGTAGATGGGGTTAAAAGAAACGGTTTTGTAAGAAGAGCTTCCGTTAACTCACATAACTTTGTTGGTAGTCTTATCAATTTAAAGAAAGAACTTTCTGAAAAATTAACATTAGATTTCGGAGTTGATTTAAGAAATTATAGAGGTAACTTTGTTGGTAGTCTTATCAATTTAAAGAAAGAACTTTCTGAAAAATTAACATTAGATTTCGGAGTCGATTTAAGAAATTATAGAGGAATTCACTACAGAAGACTAGATCACCTTTTAGGTGCTGATGGTTATAGAGATTTTGATAATGTAAATTACTCTGGAGGAAGTGCGGTTAGAACTACAACTTATGGATCCAATGTTAGTGATTTATGGAATGTCTTTAAAGACACTGATAATGAAGAAAAAATTGATTACCATAACGACGGATTTGTAAGATGGAGCGGAGTATTTGGACAATTAGAATACAGTAATGATGATCTTTCTGTATTTGTTCAAGGAGCTATGTCTAATCAAGGGTTTCAAAGAGAAGAGTTTTTTAACCAAACTCCTGGGAATCAAAAAACTGATTGGAAAAACATTAGCGGAGGTAATATAAAAGGTGGTGCCAACTATAACATCAATGCTAAAAGTAATGTTTATGTTAATGCTGGTACATATTCAAAACAACCGAACTTTGATGCTGTATACATTAACTACGGAAACAATCTTAATCCTGATTTAAGAAATGAAAAAGTTGTTGGTTTAGAGGCTGGTTATGGTTACAGGTCTAGTAACTTTAATTTCAATGTTAACATTTATAAAACAAGCTGGAAAGATAGATTCCTAAGAGATGGTGTTAGAGTTGACGGAGTAAACGGTAATGCAAACTACTATGGTATAGAACAAGTTCACACTGGAATTGAATTTGATGGTGTGTATGAAATTAGTCCATTTGTAAAAGTAGAAGGTATGCTTACGTTAGGAAACTATGAATATGGAGGGGATGTAACTGCAGATGTCTTTGATTCTAGTAATACTTTCCTTGGAAGTAGTGTAATTTATTTAGATGGTGTTAAGGTAGGAGATGCTGCGCAAACAACATCAAGAGTTAATCTAATTGTTACACCTTCTGATCTGTTTAAGTTTAATATAAGCATGTTTAATGCTTCTGATCTATATGCAGATTTTAACGTAGAAGATTTTACTAGTCCTGAAGATGAAGCAATGATGCTTCCTTCTTATGATCTGTTTGACTTTGGAGCTTCTTACAAGTTAGATATTGCTGGTGAGACTGTTTATCTTAGAGCTAACATAAATAACATTTTTGATAATTATTACTTCGCAGAATCAGCTACAAACTATGAAGCTGGCCCTGGAGACAATACTTACCTAGGTGTTAATACAAGAAACAAAGTTTTCCCAGGATGGGGAAGAACTTGGAATGTAGGGTTTACTTACAGGTTCTAAATTATTAGAATTTCTGTTTATTAAAAAAAGCCTCTTGAAAAAGGGGCTTTTTTTATTTTAAATCTTTTAGTTTTAGTTGTATACTAGAAAGGTCTTTCCAATTGTTTTCGTCAATATTATAAACTGCTGAAAAATTTTCTTTGTTTTCAAGATTATTGAACTTATTAGAAAACCAAAAGCCTATTGATGAGTATGAAGTTTTATTGTCTTGGGTTAAATTAAGCTTTATGTGTTCTTTTTCTTTCCCAAGTTCAAAAGCCTTTCCTTTTGTTTTTAAATTTTCAGATAAAAATAAAGGCGATTTATTCCCAGGACCAAAAGGCTCAAATTGTTTTAAGATTCTAAAAAATTTTGGAGTAATCTCGTTTAAATTAATTTTTGATTCAATTAATAATTCCTGCTCAAAAATATTTTTATCTATTATTTGTGAAACAATATTTTCAAAATGTTTTTTAAATCCTTCAAGGTTTTCTTTTTTGATTGTAAGTCCAGCAGCGTATTTGTGCCCTCCAAACTGATCTATAAAACCCTTACACTGGTTCAAAACTGAGTACAGGTCTAGACCTTTAATTGATCTAGCAGAAGCGGTTAAAACTCCCTTTGAAGATTCGCAAAAAACAATAGATGGTTTATAATATTTATCTACAAGCCTTGATGCAACAATGCCAATAACTCCTTTATTCCAATCTGAATCAAATACTACAATAGAGTTTAATTTTTCACTTGAGTTGTCGACTTGTTCAATTGCCTGGCTAGTTATATCCTTTTCAATATCCCTTCTTGAGGTGTTTAAATCCTCTATTTCTAAAGCTAATTTTTCTACAGAATTTATATCATTGCATATTAATAACTCTAACGCCAATGATGCGTGTTTCATTCGCCCTGCTGCATTAATTCTTGGACCAACATAATACATTAAATCACTTATGGTATATTCTTTTTTTACATTTTTCTTTAAAAGACTATGAACCCCTGGTCTAGGATTTGAATTAATAATTTGAAGGCCAATAAAAGCCAAGACTCTATTCTCNCCAGTTAANGGAACAACATCTGCTGCAATTGCTAAAGCAACTAAGTCTAAATAATTTATAATTTGATTGTNTTTTGATTGTTTGGACTCTANTGCTTGAACCAGTTTAAATCCCACTCCGCANCCACATAACTCNTTAAATGGATACGCGCAATCTTTTCTCTTTGGNTTTAGTATAGCTAAAGCTTTTGGAAGNTTTTTATCTGGATTATGGTGATCACATATTATGAACTCTATTCCTTTTTCCTTAGCATATTCTACTTGTTTATGTGCCTTGATTCCACAATCAAGAGCTATAATTAATTTATGGTTTTTACTAAACGCATGATCTATTGCATTAATTGAAACGCCATAGCCTTCTTTTTTTCTGTCAGGCAAGTATTTAATAATTTTAAGTCCAAGTGATTCTAAGTACAAAGAAAGCAATGCAACAGAGCTGGTGCCATCAACATCATAATCCCCAAAAATCATTATAGATTCGTTTTTCTGAATAGCTTTTTGAATTCTTTCTACAGCAAGGCTCATGTCCTTCATTAAAAAAGGATCGTGTAGCATTTCAAAATTTGGTCGAAAAAATTTTTTTGCTTGATCAAAGGTTTTAACCCTTCTGTTAACAAGCATTGAAGACAAAATAGGAGAAATATTTAATTCATTTGAGAGTCTTTTAACGGATTCATTATCGTTATTTTCTTTTATAACCCAATTCATTATTACTTTTTATATCCCTCAATAATGATTACAAATTCTCCTTTTGGTGGTTTTTCAGTAAATAATTTTACAGCATCTTCTAAACTTAAGCGAATTGTTTCCTCGTATATCTTAGTGAGTTCTCTGGAAATCGAAACTTTTCTTTCCGGACCAAAGCTATTACTAAAATCTTTTAATGTTTTTAAAAGTTTGTGAGGAGATTCGTAAAAAACCATAGTTCTTTCTTCAACGCCAAGTTTTTCAAGTTTGGTTTTTCGTCCCTTTTTTACTGGCAAAAAACCTTCGAAAACAAACTTATCGAATGGAATTCCACTATTCACAAGAGCTGGTATTACTGCTGTTGCACCTGGTAAACATTCTACTTCAATATTATTTTCAAGACATGTCCTAACAGCTAAAAATCCAGGGTCAGATATTCCAGGTGTGCCTGCATCTGATATTAATGCAATTTTTTTTCCTGATAAAATTTTATTTACAACTTTTCCGATCTCTTTATGCTCATTAAATTTGTGATGGGAACGTAATGGTGTTTCTATATCATAATGAATTAACAACTTTTTACTTCTTCTAGTGTCTTCACACAAAATTAAATCTACATCCTTTAAAACATTAATTGCCCTAAAGGTAAAGTCTTCCAAATTTCCAATTGGAGTTGGTACGATATATAGTTTTGCCATGTTGAATTAAATTTAAGACCTTTGTCAAATCTTTAAAGTTAACTACTTTGTAAGAAATTTCAATAAATATTAATTAGATGAATCAGAAGCATGATTTTAAAGGAAGATTAGAAGTGATTTGCGGATCTATGTTTTCTGGAAAAACTGAAGAATTAATTAAAAGGATCAAAAAAGTTGAATTAGCTGGAAAAAAATATAAAGTCTTCAGACCAAAAATAGATTCTAGAAATCCCGATGATAAAATAATTTCTCATGCTAAAAATGAAATTTACGCAACAATAATTTCCAGTCCTGAAGAAATTTTAGCAAACTGTGAAGGATTAGATGTTGTTGGTATTGATGAGGCTCAGTTTTTTGAACAGTCGATTGTAAAAATTTGTAACACGCTTGCTAACGATGGATACAGGGTAATTGTAGCTGGGCTTGATATGGATTATAAAGGAAATCCTTTTGGCCCCATGCCTAATTTAATGGCCTGTGCGGAAGAAGTTAAAAAAGTTCATGCAATATGTGTTGAAACTGGAAATTCCGCAGGATACAGTTTTAGAAAAGAAGATAATAAAGATTTAGTTTTAATAGGTGAAAAGAAAGAATACGAGCCTTTATCAAGAGAAGTTTTCATTAAAAAAATGAATAAAAGAGAGCGATAATAATGCCTGTAAAAGAAACAACTGTAGAAATTAAGCTTAAAAACTTAAAAAATAATTTAGAATATTTAAAATCCAAAATAACTTCTAAAACTAAGTTTATGGCGGTAGTTAAGGCGTTTTCGTATGGAAGCGATTCCAGAGTTGTGTCACAAGAATTAGAGCGACTAGGTGTTAATTATTTAGCTGTCGCATATACTCAAGAGGGGGTGGATTTAAGAAAGTTTGGAATTAAAATTCCTATTCTTATTTTACATCCTCAAGAGAAAGATTTTGATAATATAATAGAAAATCAGTTAGAGCCTAGTATATACTCGTTTAGGATTTTATCTTTTTTTATAAAAGCGTTAAAAAAGAAAAATAAAACATCATATCCTTATCATATAAAATTCAATACAGGGCTAAATAGGATTGGTTTTTTAAAAAAAGACATACACAAACTCTCAAAACTAATTAAGTCAAATCTCCCAAAATACCTCTTCTCTCACCTTGGTGCTTCTGAGGATTTAAATGAAAAAAAATACACAAAAAAACAGATTGAAGAATTTATTTCAATTGATAAAGCTTTAGAAATTGAATTGGAAACTCCTTTGAAAAAACATCTGTTAAATACGTCTGGAATATTAAACTATTCAGACTATCAATTTGATATGGTAAGATCTGGAATTGGATTATACGGATTTGGCAATGACATTAAATTTGAAAAAAACCTTAAACCTGTTTTGACATTAAAAACCATAATATCTCAAATTCATGAAATTAAAAAGGGGGAATCTGTGGGGTATAATAAGGGATTTGTTGCAAAAACAAATTCAGTTATTGCTACTCTTCCTATTGGTCATGCAGACGGAATTGGAAGACAATATGGAAATGAAAAAGGAGAAGTNTTAATTGAAAATAAAATGGCTAAAATAGTTGGAAACGTTTGCATGGATATGCTAATGATTGATGTAACAAACATTAAATGTGAAGAAGGAGATGAAGTCGTTTTTTTTGATGACAAATCTTATTCTGCTGAAGAATTTTCAAAAAAAGCAAACACTATTTCCTATGAGTTAATTAGTTCAATATCAAGAAGAATAAAAAGGGTTGTTAGNAGATAGTGTTGTATTTATAACTTTTTGTTTTAAAATTGACTTATTTACGCAAGCTACTATTTCCTTTATCATAAATATTTATTTTTGTAAAAAATTAAAATAATGAAACTTGCAATTGTTGGTGCTACTGGGATGGTTGGAAACGTAATGTTGGATGTAATAAAAGAAAGAAATCTTCATTTTGACGAACTTCTTCTTGTTGCGTCAGAAAATTCAATCGGTAAAATTATTACATACTGTGGCAAAGAGTATTCTGTTATTGGTTTAGATCAAGCTCTTCAAAAAAAGCCAGAAATAGCNATATTTTCAGCTGGAGGTGAAACTTCACTACTATGGGCCCCTAAATTCGCTGAAGTTGGTACAGTTGTAATAGACAATTCATCTGCATGGAGAATGGATCCTTTGAAAAAACTAATAATTCCTGAAATTAATGGTTCCCAGATAAAAGAAACGGATAAAATAATTGCAAATCCAAATTGTTCAACAATTCAGATGCTAATGGTTTTAGCGCCTATTCATAAAGAATATGGCGTCAAAAGGGTTATAGTTTCTACTTATCAATCCATTACAGGTACAGGCGTNAAAGCTTTAAAACAGCTAGAAAACGAGTACAAAAATATAGAAGGAGAAATGGCGTATAATTATAAAATTCACCAAAATGCAATTCCGCACTGTGATGATTTTTTGGAAAACGGATATACAAAAGAAGAAATGAAACTTTCAAATGAAACTCATAAAATATTAGATTCTTCAATTAGTATTAGCGCCACAGCTGTGAGAATTCCTGTAATGGGTGGACATAGTGAATCAATAAATATAGAGCTAGAGAATTCATTTGATATTTTAGATATTGTAAGTTTATTGAAGGAAACTCCAGGAGTTGTGGTTAAAGATGATATAGAAAACCTAAAGTATCCTATGCCTTTGTATTCAAAAAATAAAGATGAAGTTTTTGTNGGAAGAATTAGAAAAGATTTTTCTCATGATAAAGCTTTAAACCTTTGGGTNGTAGCTGATAATTTAAGGAAAGGGGCCGCAACTAATGCTGTTCAAATAGCTGAAAAAATAGTAGCTGATTTCTTTTAAGCGTATTTCTCTTCTATTTGAAAATCTTCCATAAACTTGGTGGTATAATTTCCAGAAATATAATCTGGATGGTCCATTAATTGTCTATGAAAAGGAATAGTCGTTTTTATCCCCTCAATAATAAATTCATCCAAAGCCCTACGCATTTTATCAATTGCTTCTTCTCTATTTTGAGCAGTAACAATTAATTTAGCAATCATAGAATCATAATTAGGAGGAATAATATAGCCGCTATATACATGCGTATCCAATCTAACACCATGACCACCCGGTAAATGAAGATTAGTTATTTTTCCTGGGGAGGGTCTGAACCCTTTAAAAGGGTCTTCGGCGTTTATTCTACATTCTATTGAATGAAGCTTTGGGAAATAATGTTCGCCTGAAACCTTAATTCCTGATGCAACTTTAATTTGTTCTTTTATTAGGTCGTAGTCAATAACCTGTTCTGTAATAGGATGTTCAACTTGAATTCTAGTGTTCATTTCCATGAAGTAAAANTTTCTNTTTTTATCAACTAAAAACTCTATGGTTCCTGCACCTTCATATTTGATATGTTCAGATGCTTTAACAGCCGCTTTTCCCATTCTCTCCCTTAAATTATCTGTCATAAATGGAGAGGGGGTTTCCTCGGTTAATTTTTGATGTCTTCGTTGAATTGAACAATCTCTTTCTGATAAATGACAAGCTTTTCCAAATTTATCAGCTACAATTTGTATTTCAATGTGTCTTGGGTCTTCAACTAATTTCTCCATATACATGCCGTCATTACCAAATGAAGCAAATGCTTCTTGCTTTGCGCTTTCCCATAAATCCAAAAAACCATCTTCACTCCAAACTGCCCTCATTCCTTTACCACCACCACCGGCAGTAGCTTTTATCATTACAGGGTATCCTATTTTTTTAGCAATTTTTTTAGCTTTTTCAAAAGAATCTATGATTCCTCCTGAACCGGGTATTGTTGGCACTCCTGCTTCTTTCATTGTTGCGATTGCAGAGGCTTTATCTCCCATTCTTTCAATCATGTCTGCAGAAGCACCAATAAATTTAATTTTATGTTCATCACATATTTTTGAAAACCTAGAATTTTCTGATAAAAATCCATATCCTGGATGGATAGCGTCTGCATTTGTAATTTCTGCTGCCGCAATGATATTTGGTATTTTTAAATACGAATCTGCACTATTAGCAGGACCAATACAAACCGCTTCGTCAGCAAACTTAACATGTAAACTTTCTTTGTCAGCTACAGAATAAACTGCAACTGTCTTAATACCCATTTCCTTACAAGTTCTAATAATTCTTAAGGCAATTTCGCCTCTATTAGCAATTAATATTTTTTTAAACATAAGTATATGGTTAAGAAGGGTCAACTACAAATAAAGGTTGGTCAAATTCAACTGGCGACGCGTCATCAACAAGAATTTTAACAATTTTTCCTGAGTATTCTGATTCTATTTCGTTGAAAAGTTTCATGGCCTCTACCACACATAATACACTTCCTTCTTTTATTGAGTCTCCAATTTCTATAAAATTTGGCTTGTCAGGTGAAGGCTTTCTGTAAAAAGTTCCAATAATAGGTGACTTAATAGTAATTAGATGGTCAGCTTCATTGGCGTCAGATACCTGAGTTTTTTCTGGTTCTGAGTGAGTTTCTGATGGTATACTTTGAACTAAAGGCTGCGCATTTACCAATACCGGTTCAGTATGAGAAACAACGTTTCCTGAAACTCCAGTTTTAACACTTAGCTTTAAATCTTTTGATTCAATTTTTACTTCGCTCACTCCTGATTTTGCGACAAATTTGATTAACTGTTGAATTTCCTTAATGTTCATAATAAAATAATTAGTGGTTATAAGCCCATTTTAAATACATAGCTCCCCAAGTAAAGCCAGCTCCAAAAGAGGCAAAGATAATGTTATCTCCCTTTTTAAGCTTAGATTCAAAATCGAATAAAAGCAAAGGAATAGTTGCTGCGGTAGTATTGCCATAACGATGAATATTCATTAGGACCTTTTCATCCTTAATGCCCATTCTTTTAGATGTAGCATCAATAATTCTCTTGTTGGCTTGGTGCGCAATTAAATAGTTTACATCTAAATGTGTTAAATTATTGCGTTTCATGATTTGATCAGAAGCCTCTGACATATTTGAAACCGCGTGCTTAAAGACGTTTTTACCGTCTTGATATATAAAATGTTTTTTTTCTTCTACTGTATCCTTTGTTGTAGGTGTTTGAGACCCTCCAGCTTCAATTCTAAGTAAATCTCTATTTGATCCATTAGATCGTAAATATTCATCTTGAACTCCGTAGCCCTCAATATTAGGTTCTAACAACACTGCTCCAGCACCATCTCCAAAAATAATACAAGTATTTCTATCTGTATAGTCAACTATAGAAGACATTTTATCAGCTCCAATTAAAATAATTTTTTTATATCTACCTGATTCAATAAATGCAGAAGCGGTAGACAAGCCATATAAAAACCCTGAACAAGCTGCGCTAATATCAAATCCAAATGCATTGGATGCGCCTATTTCAGAAGCAACATACGCTGCAGTTGCAGTTGCATGCATATCAGGTGTGATTGTAGCTACAATAACTAGGTCAATTTGTGTTGGGTCTAATTTTTTATTTTTAATTATGGTATTAGCAGCTCGGATTGCCATATATGAAGTCCCAATACCCTTGTCTAAAATTCTTCTTTCTTTAATCCCAGTTCGAGTGGTTATCCAATCATCATTTGTATCAACGATTTTCTCTAAATCTGCATTATTTAAAATTTTTTCTGGCAAAAAAGATCCGACTGCAGTTATAGAAGCTTTAATTTTTTTCAAACTCGTTATTTAGAATTTTGATCAAAAATGGCAAAAAAATGGGAAAAAACGGTAAAAAAAGACAAAAAAATAGCAAAAAATACTATTTTTTTAAAAAATATATTAAGCCTCTGCNTCTACAGTATTGTCTATCAAAACTTTACCTCTGTAGTATAATTTTC
>JGI26117J46588_1000229_pt1 | contig 11141 bp, 10 predicted proteins | sample AOAMet_48_BLW_10_2_FD_46588 | JGI IMG/M metagenome (IMG submission 46588)
ACTCCAAAAGATGGACCTAGCGCTGGTATTACAATGTTAACTTCATTAGTTTCATTATTAACACAAAAAAGAGTAAAATCCAAACTTGCCATGACCGGAGAAATTACTCTCAGAGGAAAGGTCTTGCCTGTTGGGGGAATTAAAGAAAAAATATTAGCTGCAAAGAGAGCAAAAATTAAAGAAATTATTTTGTGCAAGGATAATAAGAAAAATATTGATGAAATCGATTCTAGTTATTTAAAAGGATTAACTTTTCATTATGTTTCAAGTATGAAACAAGTTTTAGATATTGCAATTACAAATCAAAATGTTAAGAACCATAAGAATTTAGATGTCAAGTAAAATTATAATAGCAATCGATGGTACTTCATCTACTGGAAAAAGTACTTTAGCCAAGAGGATATCTAAAAAATTAAATTATAAATATATTGACTCAGGTGCAATGTATAGAGCATTAACTTATTATTCTATTCAACAAAAATATATATCTAAAAATCATTTTGATAAAATAAAATTAATAAATGATATACCAAATATTTATATTGATTTTAGGAAGAGCTCAATTAATAACAAATTCGAGGTTCATTTGAACGGAATCCCTTATGAAAATAAAATTAGATCATTAACGGTTTCTAATTTAGTTAGTGAAATCGCAACAGTAGACGAGTTAAGACAGCAAATGGTTCGCGTTCAACACTCACTTGGTTTTAATAAGGGGGTAATTATGGATGGTCGTGATATTGGCACAGTTGTTTTTCCAGATGCTGAAATTAAATTTTACCTCGAAGCTACAATGGAATTAAGAGCCAAACGAAGATTCGATGAACTATTTTTAATTGACAAAAATATTACATACAAAGAGGTTTTAGAAAATATAAAACTTAGAGACAATCAAGATACTAATAGAAAACATTCTCCATTGAAAAAAGCTAAAGATGCTATACTTATCAATACTGATAATCTCACTTTAGATGAACTTGAATCAAAGTTGTTTACCTACATAAACCCATTAATTACAAAAAATTTATAGATAATTTGTTTTATCTATAAATAGAGTCTATTTTCGCAATCCTTTTAATAGGTTTATATAGATAACTAAAAGGTTTTATAAATATTAATTCTTCTAATTTATTCCCTCATTCTATAGATAAATTAGAATACAAATTTTACGGTATGCCAGAAGAAAAAAAAGACAGCAAACCAAAAAAAGCTGTTAAAAAAACTGCTAAAGCTGAGAAAGTTAAATCTCCAGCAAAATCCACAAAAAAAGCCAAAATTAAAAAAGAAGTTGTTGAAGTTGTTGAAACTTTAGCTAATGAGGTTATCGATAATCAAATTGAAGAAAGCCCGGTTAATGAGCCAACTGCTGAAGAATTCTTAAAAGATTTTGATTGGAACTTATTTGAAGAAGGAATTGAAACAATCAAAGATGATAAACTTTCTGAATTCGAAAAATTAGTTGAAGAGAATTTTGTTGATACATATAACGAAAGTGTTATTGAAGGTACTATAATTAGCTTGACGGAAAGAGAAGCTATAATTGATATTAATGCAAAATCTGAAGGTGTTATTTCATTAAATGAATTTAGATACAATCCTGACTTGAAAGTTGGTGATAAAGTTGAAGTTTTAGTTGATATCCAAGAAGATAAAACAGGTCAATTAGTTCTTTCGCACAGAAAAGCAAGAACTATAAAAGCTTGGGATAGAGTAAACGATGCTCACGATCAATCTACTGTAGTTACTGGTTTTGTTAAATGTAGAACTAAAGGAGGTATGATTGTAGATGTTTTTGGTTTAGAAGCTTTTTTACCTGGATCACAGATTGATGTTAAACCCATTAGAGATTATGATCAATATGTAAATAAGAACATGGAATTCAAAGTTGTCAAAATTAATCATGAATTTAAAAATGTTGTTGTATCTCATAAAGCACTAATTGAAGCGGATATAGAGCTTCAAAAGAAAGAAATTATTGGTCAATTAGAAAAAGGTCAAGTTCTTGAAGGTACAGTTAAAAATATAACTACATATGGTGTATTCATTGATTTAGGTGGAGTAGATGGTTTAATTCACATTACAGATTTATCATGGAATAGAATCAATCACCCTAGTGAAATATTAGAATTAGATCAAAAATTAAATGTCGTAATATTAGATTTTGATGATGATAAGTCAAGAATTCAATTAGGTGTTAAACAGTTAAGTGCTCATCCTTGGGAATCTCTCGATGCTGAATTAAAAGAAGGCGATAAAGTTAAAGGTAAAGTATCGGTTCTTGCTGATTACGGAGCTTTTGTTGAAGTTGTTGATGGAGTAGAGGGGTTAGTTCATGTCTCAGAAATGTCTTGGTCAACTCATTTACGTTCAGCACAGGATTTTGTAAAAGTTGGTGACGAAGTTGAGGCAATTGTTTTAACATTGGATAGAGAAGAAAGAAAAATGTCTCTAGGTATTAAACAATTAAGTTCAGATCCTTGGACAGATATTACCAAAAAATACCCTGTAGGCTCTAAGCATTCAGGAATAGTTAGAAATTTCACAATTTTGGAATTTTTGTAGAGCTAGAAGAAGGAATAGATGGATTAGTATATATTTCAGATTTATCTTGGACAGTAAAAGTTAAACATCCATCTGAATTATTTGCAGCTGGTGATAAAATTGATGTTTTAGTTTTAGAGCTAGATTCTGAAGCAAGAAAATTAAGTTTAGGTCATAAACAAACTATGGATAACCCATGGGATGTATATGATAAAACTTTTGCTGAAGGGACTTCACACAATGCAACAATTTCAGATTCAAATGATAAAGGTGCTACAATTATTTTTAATGATGATATTACAGCTTTTGTTCCTAACAGACACCTAGTTAAAGAAGATGGAAATAAGTTAAAGAAGGGTGATACATCAGATTTTAAAGTAATTGAATATAATAAAGACTTTAAAAGAGTTGTAATGTCACATACTGTTTTATTTAATGATCAAGAAAAGAAAAATGTAAAAGAGTCATTAAAGAAAGTTAATGTTAAAGATTCAGATAAATCAACTCTTGGTGATTTAGATGTTTTAGCTGACTTGAAAAAGAAAATGGTTGACGATGAAAAAAAGAAAAAATAATATTTCTTTTAATTATATATTAAAAAAAAGCATCTTAATTAAGATGCTTTTTTTTATAGAATTTCTTTAACTAACCAATCTCCTATTTCACTTGTTTTATAAGATTTGTTACCGTTTGCTAAATCTTCGGAAATAATTGATTGTTTAAGTGATGAGTTTACTACGTTTCTAATTAAATCAGCTTCCTTTTTAAGATTAAAAGTATCTTCAAACATCATTGCAGCCGATAAAATTGTAGCTAAAGGATTAGCTATGTTTTTTCCGGCTGCTTGAGGATAAGATCCGTGAATTGGTTCGTAAAGCGATGTTTTAAGGCCAACAGATGCTGAAGGCATTAAACCCATAGATCCAGAAATTACAGATGCTTCATCAGTTAATATATCTCCGAATAAATTTTCAGTAATTAATACGTCATATGAATTAGGCCATTGAACAAGTCTCATAGCTACTGCGTCTACAAATTCATAACTTACCTCAACCGAGGGATAATCTTTTTCTAAAGATTGAACAGTTTCTCTCCAAAGTCTAGATGATTCAAGTACATTAGCCTTATCCACACAACATAATCTATTCGATCTCTTCATTGCTAGTTCAAATCCTTTTACAGCTAATCTTTTTATTTCTTCTCTAGTATAGGTACAAGTATCAAATGCTGTATTNCCATTATCAAGTCTCCCTCTTTTTCCAAAGTAAATACCGCCTGTTAANTCTCTTAAAAAAACTAAATTTGTTCCCTCAATTCGCTCTTTTTTTAATGGTGATTTATCAATTAAAGATGGAAATGTAAATGTTGGTCTAACATTAGCAAATAATCCTAAATCTTTTCTCATTTTTAAAAGCCCTTGCTCAGGTCTTACTTTAGCACTAGGGTCGTTGTCGAATCTAGGATGACCAATTGCTCCAAATAATATAGCATCTGCTTTTAAACAAATTTCATGTGTCTCTTTTGGATAAGGTTCACCAACAGCATCTATAGCTGCCGCTCCTGTAAGTGCGTGCATCCAATTAATGGTGTGATTAAATTTTTTTGCAATTGCATCTGAAACTTTAACTGCTTGTTCTATAACTTCAGGTCCTATNCCATCACCAGGTAATAGAGCTATATTTAATTTCATAATTTACTAATTTGATATAATATTTAACATTTTTTCTGTTGATTTGATAGCTGAAACAGTTTGATCTGAATCTAAACCTCTAGTAACAAATTCTTTATCATTATTTTTCCATGTAATAATTGTTTCACATAAAGCATCAGAATTACTTCCAGGCGGAATTGTTACTGAATAATCTATAAGTTCAGGAAGTATAAATTTATTATGAGAATATATTTTTTTTATAGCATTTATAAATGCATCAAATTGTCCATCACCTGATCCTTTTTCGAAAAACTTCTTACCATTAATTTTTAATTCAATTTCTGCGGAAGGTTTATGCCCTTTTTTATGATTTAATAAGTAAGATTCGATAATTACCTTATTTTTAAAATTTTCACTATTTATCACATCTGAAATTATATAAGGTAAATCTTCTGCGGTTACCTTTTCTTTTTTATCACCAAGTTCAATTATTCTATTGGTTACTTTTTTTATATTTTCATCATTTAATGTAAGCCCTAGTTCTTGTAAGTTTTTTTTAATATTAGCCTTTCCTGAAGTTTTTCCTAATGCATATTTCCTTTTTCTACCAAATCTTTCAGGAAGCAAATCATTGAAATACAGGTTTTTTTTACTGTCACCGTCGGCATGAATTCCAGCTGTTTGAGTAAATACATTATCTCCTACTATCGGTTTGTTTGCTGGTATTCTAAATCCGGTAAATGCTGACACTAATCGGCTAACTTTGAATAAAGACTTTTCTTTTAAATTAATTTTGATATCGGGTAAAAAATCTCTTATTACTGCAGCTACACTTGCCATTGGTGCGTTACCAGCTCTTTCTCCCATTCCATTCACAGTCAAATGTAGACCTTGGCATCCAGCTTTCAAACCCTCGAGTACATTAGAAACACTCAAATCATAGTCGTTATGAGCATGAAAATCAAAATGCATTTCAGGGTATCTTTTTACAATTATTGAAATATATTCAAAAGTCTCATCTGGGCTAAGTACCCCAAGAGTATCAGGAAGCAAAACTCTTTTGACAGGTAACTTATTGATAATATCTAAATACTCAAAAACAAAATCTTTGGAGTTTCTCATTCCATTACTCCAATCTTCTAAATATATATTAGTAACAACACCTTTATTGTTTGCTTCATTTACAGCTTTAATTACAGAATTAAAATAATCCTTTGGTGATTGTTTTATTTGGTGAGTTAAGTGATTTAATGAACCTTTAGTTAATAAATTTTGTACTCTAGCTCCTGATCTTATCAACCATTCAAGTGAAATGTTATTGTCAAGAAAAGTAAGAATTTCAATTTTATTCAAAAATTTTTTTTCTTTAGCCCAACCTGTAATTTTCCTAACGGCTTCAAATTCACCTTTTGAAACTCTAGCTGAAGCTACTTCGATTCTATCAATTTTTAATTCCTCAATTAGTAATTTAGCTATTGCTAATTTCTCAGATGAAGTAAAAGACATCCCTGAAGTTTGTTCACCATCTCTTAGAGTAGTGTCCATTATTTCAACGTGTCTTACCATTTTTTTAATTATAAAGGGGTTGTTTTCGAAAACGTTTTTATACTATCCTTAATATTCATTAAATAATCAATATCGTCATATCCATTTAACATGTTTTCTTTTTTGTATGAGTTAATATCAAATGATTCTGAAATATTTAATTTAACAATCGTAACAGTTTGTTCTGGAAGACTTACAATGATTTCAGATTTAGGATCATCAAAAACAACACTAAAAATTTTATCTAAAAATCCTGACGAAACTTGAACTGGTAAAACTCCAATATTTAAACAATTGCCTCTAAATATATCTGCAAAAAAACTTGATATTACACATCTAAAACCATAATCATAAATTGACCAAGCAGCATGTTCTCTAGACGAGCCTGAACCAAAATTTTTTCCACCAACTAAAATTTTTCCANNAAACTTTTTATTATTTAAAACAAAATCTTTTTTTGGNGTGTCGTCAGAATTATATCTCCAGTCTCTAAATAAATTATCGCCAAAACCAATTCTTTCTGTAGCTTTAAGAAATCTAGCAGGAATTATTTGGTCTGTATCAACGTTTTCAATAGGAAGGGGAACACAGTTGCTTTTTAATATTTTAAATTTTTCGTAAGCCATATCTTAATATAATGTTCTTGGATCAGTTATTTTTCCTGTAACAGCAGCAGCAGCAGCAACTAGAGGGCTAGCTAATAATGTTCTAGAGCCTGGTCCTTGTCTACCTTCAAAATTTCTATTTGATGTGCTTACAGCATATTTTCCAGATGGAATTTTATCATCATTCATTGCTAAACAAGCGGAGCATCCTGGTTCTCTTAGTTCAAAGCCTGATTCGATTAGTATATCTAATAATCCTTCATCTTTTATGGCTTTTTCTACTTGGTGTGAACCTGGAACTAACCACGCTGTAACATTTGATGCTTTTTTTCTTCCTTTAATGATTTTTGTAAATTCTCTAAAATCTTCAATTCTTCCATTTGTACAGCTACCTAAAAAGACAAAATCAATATTTTTACCAATCATACTTTGACCTTCATCAAAGTTCATGTAGTTAAGTGATTTCTTGTAAGTTTCTATGCCGCCATCTTGATTTTTTGCTAAAGGAATTTCTTTTGAAATACCTATACCCATACCTGGATTTGTTCCATATGTTATCATTGGGTTTATCAATTCACCATCAAACTTTAATTCTTTATCAAAAACAGCATCTTGATCTGATTCTAATGTTTCCCAATACTGCATAGCTTTAGTCCAGTTCTTATTTTTAGGAGTAAATTCTCTGTTTTTTATGTAATCAAAGGTTTTAGAATCAGGAGCTATCATTCCTCCTCTTGCTCCCATTTCAATACTTAAGTTACAAACTGTCATTCTACCCTCCATAGACATGTCTCTAAAAACTTCACCTGAATATTCAACAAAATAACCTGTAGCACCAGAAGTTGAAAGTTTTGATATAATAAAAAGAGCAACATCTTTTGGGCTAACTCCTTTACTGAGTTTACCGTCAATTGTGATTCTCATTTTTTTTGGCTTGGGCTGCATGATACATTGAGTCGATAAAACCATTTCAACCTCAGATGTTCCGATTCCAAATGCTATTGCTCCAAATGCACCATGAGTTGATGTATGTGAGTCGCCACAAACTATGGTTGCACCTGGTTGGGTAATTCCGTATTCAGGACCGACAACATGAACAATTCCATTTTTTTCATGACCTAGTCCCCAATATGAAATACCATGCAGTTCCGAGTTCTTTTCAAGAGCTAGTAATTGATTTGCAGAAAGTGGATCTTTTACTGGTAAATGTTGATTTACAGTTGGAGTGTTGTGATCAGCTGTAGCAAATGTTTTTTCAGGAAATAAAACTTTAATTCCTCTTTGTTTAAGTCCTAAAAAAGCTACTGGACTAGTCACTTCATGAACCATGTGTCTATCAATAAATAGAACATCAGGTCCATCTTTAATTTTATGAACTACATGCGAGTCCCAAACTTTATCAAATAAGGTTTTACTCATTTTAATATATTTTATAAAGATTTTTTAATTATAAGTGGAATATCTTCATCTAAGACTTCTTTTTTCATGTCTGCAAATTTTAGAAATTCTGGATAAATTAAATCTAATTCATTTTTAGAAAGATCGTATCCAATCTTTTTAGCTCTGTATGCTAAAGCAGCTCTACCACTTCTTGCAGTTAGAATGATAGCTGATTCATTTACTCCAACATCTAATGGATTAATGATTTCATAAGTTTCTCTATTTTTAATTACTCCATCTTGGTGAATTCCAGAACTATGAGCAAAAGCATTTGCACCGACAATTGCTTTGTTAGGTTGAACTGGCATTCCCATTCCATCAGAAACTAAATTACTTGTGTCAAAAAGTAATTTAGAATTTATATTAGTATCTAAATTTAGATTTGGATGTTGTCTCATTATCATAACTACTTCTTCAAGAGAAGTATTTCCAGCTCTTTCTCCAATACCATTTATTGTACATTCAATTTGTCTAGCTCCATTAATTATTCCAGCAATTGAATTAGCAGTTGCTAAGCCCAAGTCATTATGACAATGACATGAAATTGTAGCTTTATGNATATTTTTTACGTTTTCTATTAAATATTTTATTTTTTCTCCNTATTCGTAAGGCAAACAATAACCAGTAGTGTCAGGAATATTTAGCACTGTTGCACCTGATTCAATCATTTTTTCACAAACTNTAGCTAAGAATTCGTTGTCAGTTCTTCCAGCATCTTCAGCGTAAAATTCTACATCTTCTACAAAAGTTTTGGCATACTTTACGGCTTGTGAGCCTATCTCTATAATTTTTTCTCGTGATGACTTGAATTTGTGTTCAATGTGTGAGTCNGATGTACCAATCCCNGTATGTATTCTAGGGCGTTTAGCAGTTTTTAAAGCGTTAGCAGCAACTTCAATATCGTTTTTTACAGCTCTTGTGAGTCCACATACGGTTGCATTTTCTACAATATTTGAAATCTCTACAACAGATTTAAAGTCTCCAGGACTTGAAACAGGAAAGCCAGCTTCTATGATGTCGACTCCTAATTTATCTAGTCTTTTGGCAATAACAAGCTTTTGAGAAGTGTTTAATTTACATCCTGGAACTTGTTCTCCATCTCTTAATGTTGTGTCAAAAATTTTTACAAATTCTTTAGCCATTTGTTTTTTTTACTGTTTTAAGTAAAGCATAAGATGTAAAAGTAATAAAACTGAGTAAATATTTTATGTATTAATTATACTAATTATTACATAAATCCCAAATGACATTTTTTGGTGGATTAGCAGTTATTTTGATTGTCTTTTTAGAAACCGGATGTTGAAATTCAATTTTTCTTGAATGAAGATGTATACTTCCATCTTTGTTAGATCTTGGAAAACCATATTTTAAATCTCCCTTTATTGCCATTCCTTTGTTGGAAAGCTGTGTTCTTATTTGGTGATGTCTTCCTGTTTCTAATCTGATTTCAAGTAAAGAGTATTTGTCAAGAGTGTATATTTGTTTATAATACAAAACTGACTTTTTTGCTTTAATATTTTTATCACTTTTAACATAAGATTTATTTTGTTTATTGTTTTTTAACAAAAAATCTTCAAGTCTAATTTCGTTAGATTCATCAATTTTATAAACAACGGCCCAATAAGTTTTTTTTATACTATTTTCTTTAAACATTTTATTTAATCTTGTGAGAGATTTTGATGTTTTTGTAAATATAATAATACCACTTGTAGGTCTATCTAATCTGTGTGTGATTCCTAAGTATACATTTCCTGGTTTATTATACTTGTTTTTCAGGTAATCTTTAACCTTATCTCCTAGAGTTTTATCGTTAGTTTTATCACCTTGAGTTAATTCACCAGGTTTTTTATTTATTATGATTAAGTGATTGTCTTCAAATAAAATGTTGTCTTGAAACAAATTAATATTGCTCATCTTGATTTGGAAAATCTATATTTTTAACATCTTTGATATAATTTTTAATTGCTTTAGTCATTATTTCATTTAAGTCAACATACCTTCTTAAAAATCTTGGATTAAACTCTGTTGTTAAACCAACTAAATCATGAGTTACTAATACTTGTCCNTCAACATCAGAACCAGCACCAATACCAATAACNGGACTTGAAATTGATGAAGTAACTATTTTTGAAATTTTTGCAGGTATTTTNTCTAATACAATCCCAAAACATCCTAATTCATCCAAAAGNTTTGCGTCTTCAACTAATCTTTTAGCTTCTTCTTCCTCTTTAGCTCTAACTGAATATGTTCCAAANTTATAGATGGACTGCGGGGTTAAACCAAGATGACCCATTACAGGNATACCGGCATTTAAAATTCTTACAATAGATTCTTTAATTTCAGATCCTCCTTCCATCTTGACGGCATGAGCTCCTGATTCTTTCATAATCCTAATGGCAGATCTTAATGCCTCTCCAGAATTTGATTGATAACTTCCAAAAGGTAAATCCACAACTACTAATGCTCTTTTGACTCCTCTCACAACAGATGAAGCGTGATAAATTATTTGATCTAATGTTATTGGTAAAGTAGTTTCATGCCCCGCCATAACGTTCGAAGCTGAATCTCCAACTAAGATTATATCAATCCCTGAATTATCAATAATTTTAGCCATTGAATAGTCATATCCAGTTAGCATTGAAATTTTTTCATTTCTGGCTTTCATTTCTTTCAATGAGTGGGTGGTAACTCTTTTATATTCTTTTTTTGACATGATTTACTTTTTTACAAATGTAATTTTATTTTAAAAATATCAACTGACACAGTGTCATGTATATAAATATGGCATAATGATTGAATTATGTGTGATAAATAAAAAACAATATTAAAATGAGTAAAATAATAGGTATTGATTTAGGAACTACAAATTCTTGCGTTTCAGTAATGGAAGGTAATGAACCTGTTGTTATTCCTAATGCCGAGGGTAAAAGAACTACACCGTCTGTAATTGCTTTTGTTGAAGGTGGTGAAATTAAAGTTGGTGATCCAGCTAAAAGACAAGCTGTTACAAATCCCACTAAAACAATTGCTTCTGTCAAAAGATTTATGGGTAATAAGTTTAGCGAGTCTAAAAAAGATGCTGATAGATCTGCTTACAAAGTAGTTAAAGGAGACAATGATACTGCTAGAGTAGATATTGATGGTAGATTGTATACTCCACAAGAATTGTCTGCAATGATACTTCAAAAAATGAAGAAAACAGCAGAAGATTATCTTGGGAACACAGTTAGTGAAGCTGTCGTTACTGTTCCAGCATATTTTAACGATGCTCAAAGACAAGCTACTAAAGAAGCAGGAGAGATTGCTGGTCTTAAAGTTCAAAGAATTATTAATGAACCTACTGCTGCTGCTCTTGCCTA
>JGI26117J46588_1000249_pt1 | contig 10773 bp, 6 predicted proteins | sample AOAMet_48_BLW_10_2_FD_46588 | JGI IMG/M metagenome (IMG submission 46588)
GTTCCTTTTCAAGCAGAGCTTTTACTTGGGCATGTAAGATATGGAACGTTTGGTAAAAATAATATAGAAAGCGTTCACCCCTTTTTAAGACAAAACAATTGGACCCATAGAAATCTAATTGTAGCAGGAAATTTTAATATGACCAACAACCAGGAGCTGTTTGAGAACTTGGTTAAGCTAGGGCAGCATCCCAAAAGCAAAGTAGACTCAGTTACTGTAATGGAAAAAATAGGACATTTTCTTGATGATGCTGTACATAAAATTTATAAAGATTTAAAAAAAGAAGGTTTCAACAAACAAGAGGCTTCTCCTTTAATTGAAAAAAGACTCAAGATCAGCAAGGTTTTAAAAAAAGCTTCTAGAGACTGGGACGGAGGATATGCAATGGCGGGACTTTTGGGCCATGGTGATGCTTTTGTTTTAAGAGATCCTTCAGCAATTCGACCTGCTTATTATTACCAAGACGATGAAGTTGTTGTTGTTGCCTCAGAAAGACCTGTAATTCAAACAGTTTTTAACACAGCATTTGAAGAAATCAAAGAACTTGAAGCGGGACACAGCATAATAATAAAAAAATCAGGAAAAACCTTGACCGTTCCTATTCTTGAGAAAAGAGAAAGAAAAGCATGTTCTTTTGAAAGAATATATTTTTCAAGAGGAAGTGACAAAGAAATATATTTAGAACGAAAAAAACTAGGAGAATTACTTTTTCCTAAAATATTACAATCCATAAACAGTGATTTAAAAAACACAGTTTTCTCTTATATTCCAAACACAGCAGAAACTTCTTTTTTTGGATTGGTTCAAGAAGCACAAAAATTCATAAGTAGCCAGGCTATTGTAAAGCTCCTTGAGGAAAAACAAGAAATATCAAAAGAAAATTTAGAAAAACTTTTTTCGCTAAAACCTAGAATTGAAAAGGTTGCAATTAAAGACGCAAAACTTAGAACATTTATTGCTGATGATGCAAACAGAGACGAATTAGTTGCTCATGTTTACGACATAACGTATGGTTCTATAAAAAAAACAGATACACTGGTTATTATTGATGATAGTATTGTTAGGGGAACTACTTTGCAAAAAAGTATTTTAAAAATTTTAGACAGATTAAACCCAAAAAAAATAGTAGTAGTTTCAAGCGCTCCTCAGATTAGATATCCAGACTGTTACGGAATAGACATGGCAAAAATGGAAGACTTTATTGCTTTTAGAGCTGCAATCGCTTTGCTTAAATCTGAAGGAAAAGAAGATGTTATTAAAGAAACTTACAAAGAATGTTTAAAAGAGCTTAAACTTCCTTCCTCAAAAATGAAAAACAAGGTTAAAAAAATCTATATTGACTATACAGATGAGGATATTTCTAATCAAATATCAAAACTCTTAAAAGAAAAAGAAATAAAAACAGATGTTCAGGTAATCTTCCAAACAGTGGAAAGCCTTCATTCTGCATGCCCAAAAAATCTTGGAGACTGGTATTTTACCGGAAATTATCCAACTCCAGGCGGAAATAAAGTTGTTAATCAGTCTTTTGTTAATTACTACGAGGGCACTAAAAAAAGAGCGTATTAAGCTTTTTCGTTAAACCTTTTTGAGACCTCGTCCCAGTTAATTACATTAAAAAATCCAGAAACATAGTCAGGACGTCTATTTTGATAATTTAAATAATATGCATGTTCCCAAACATCTAGACCTAAAATAGGATACCCTCCACAACCAATACCGTTCATTAGCGGATTATCTTGGTTGGCCGTAGAGCAAACCTCAAGCTTTCCACCTTTATGAACACATAACCAAGCCCAGCCAGAACCAAATCTAGTTCCTGCAGCTTTGGAAAAGAGTGTTTTAAACTCTGCGAAACTCCCAAAAGAAGACTCGATTGCACTTGCCAATTCACCACTCGGCTCACCTCCACCATTTGGACTCATGATATTCCAAAATAGAGAGTGATTAAAAAACCCACCNCCATTGTTTCTAACAGCAGAATTGTTTAAGTCCAGTCCTGTTAAAATATTTTCAATTGAACTGCTTTCTAGATCTGTTCCTTTTATAGCATTGTTAAGATTGTTTGTGTATCCTGCATGGTGTTTGCCATGATGGATTTCCATTGTTCTAGTATCAATGTGAGGCTCAAGAGAATCAGTGTTATATTTTAATGCAGGTAGTTCAAAAGACATGTTGTATAGTTTTAAATTAAAAAATAGATACCATAAAAATAATTAATAATCGTGTATTTTTACTAGTAACTAACATTTTTTTTTGAATTCTAGCTTTGACATAATAAACGCTTCTGCTGGATCGGGCAAAACATTTGCTTTGACCAAAAGAATTTTAATTAAAATACTTAAGTCTAAAGACGAAAATTATTTTAAAAGAATACTTGCTTTAACTTTTACTAATAGAGCGGCAGCTGAAATGAAAAGCAGAGTTTTAAATAATTTAAAAGATTTTTCAGAAATTCAGATAAAAGACAGCCCGACAGAAATGTTTGAGCAAGTAAAAAAAGAATTGGCTTTTTCAAGTGAGCAAATTATTATACTAGCTAAAGAAAGACTTAATCTTTTACTTCACAACTACTCTTTTTTTCAAATAGAAACTTTAGACAGTTTTAACCATCATATAGTTAGGTCATTTTATAAAGAACTGAATTTAGATCCAGATTTTAGAGTAGTAATTGATTCAGAAGAGATCTTAGACCAATCCGTTTCAAGAATTTTTGAAAACATAGAAAACAATGTAGAAATTAGTAATCTTGTGAAGAATTTTTCAATAAAAAAAATCTCAGAAGGAAAGTCTTGGGATGTTGAATTTGATTTAAAAGAGTTTGCACAATCTGTATTAAAAGAAAATGAGATTAGTGATGTTGAGCAAATAGAAAAAAGCTCTTTAAAGGAATTTAAACTTTTAAAAGACAAGATAGAAGTAAAATTAAATAGCTTAAACAGCGAACTCAAGACTTTATTAATAAACATTGAGAAAAATATTTCAAATCAAGATTTAGAAATTGCTTTTTCAAGAAATTCTTTTCCAAAATTTATTAAATCTGTACAAAACAACTCATTTAAATGGAGCTCAATAAAAAGCATCTCAACTCTATTTGAAAAAAACACATTAATAAATAAAAGTTGTTTAAAAAAGAATCCCGACAAACTAAACATTTTTGTGGCAAATCTTTTTGAATTGTTTTTAGAACTAAAAGAGCGTCTGATTAAAATAAAAGTTTTGAACTCTTTTTTGTATTCGTTAACACCGTCAATTCTTCTTAAAATAATAAAATCAAATTCTGAAGATATTCAAAAAGAAAACAATGAACTTTTACTCTCTAAATTTAACAAGCTTATTTACAAAGAAATAGCAAATCAACCTACACCATATTTATATGAAAAACTAGGAGTAAAGTTTAATGATTATTTAATAGATGAATTTCAAGACACCTCTAATTTACAGTGGAAAAATTTAATACCATTAATTTCTCATGCCTTAGAGTCNTTCCAGGAAAACGAAAACCAAGGGTCTCTTTTTTTGGTTGGAGACCCAAAACAGTCAGTATACAGATGGAGGGGTGCAGATCCAAAAATATTTGTATCACTTCTTTTAAATAAAAAAACTCCATTTAGTGTACAAAAAAACATAACAAATCTTCCTGTAAANTTTAGAAGCAGAAATGAAATAATAAAATTTAATAATTCGCTTTTTAAGCATGCATCAGGGCTATTGAATTTAAATTATCATAAAAAAATATTTTTACAAGGGCTCAAATCAGAAACAAAATAATTTTTCTAATGGACACGTATCAATAACNTTTATAAATAAAGATTTTAAAAAAGAACAACAATTGGAGAGTGTGTTAAAAGAAACATTATCTCAAATAGAAAANTGTCTTTCTAGGGGNTTTGAACAGTCAGAAATAGCAGTTTTAGTNAGAGACAACAAACAGTCGTCTCAAGTATCTGAGTGGTTAATTGAAAACAACGTTTCTGTTTTATCCCAAGACTCACTTTCAATAAACAACTCTAAAAAAATAGANCTNTTAATNAATTTAATTAAACTAAAAGTTGACAACAACAATCAAGAAGCTAGAGCTATACTAATTGGAAAATTTGCCACATTAGTTCAACCTAAAGATTTGTTTGTTTTTTATAAAGAAAACTTAAAAAATGAATTTAAAAGGTTTCTTAAAAACTTAAACATTTTCAGCCTTTACAGGGCTTTTGAAATGTCTTTTTTAGAATCTGTAGATTTTTTCATCAAGGAGCTTAATATGGATTTGAGCAACACTGACCCATATATTTTATTTTTAAGAGAGGTTATATTCGAACAAGTTTCTCAAAACAAAAATAATGAAAAGGAGTTTTTGATTTTTTGGAAAAAAAACAACACAAAAATTAAAATACCCTCAAGTAGTTCAAAAAATGCAGTACAGGTCTTAACTATTCATAAAGCAAAAGGCTTAGAATTCCCCGTCGTTATCTATCCCTTTGTTGACTCTGTGACTCACAGAAATTCTGGAAAAAGAAACTGGCTTCCTGTTTTCGAAGAAAATCTTTCAAAAAAAATTTTAATTCCTTTCAACGAAAATTTTAGAGAATACTCTGACTCTTTCCAAAAGGAATACGACAATATAAGCTCAAATGAGGAGTTAGACAATTTAAACTTATTGTACGTTGCCCTTACAAGNNCGGTAGACGAACTTCATTTGATTTCAGAATATCCTAAAACAAAAACTATTAATTCTCACAATCAAATAATCAGAGCTTTTTTAGAAGGTTCGGGAGAATGGAAAGATGATCTCGACAAGTTCAACTGGGGAAAACCAGTTCATAAAGAAAAGACGAAAAAAACCGAAAGAACCCCTTGCTTTAAAGGATATGAAACCAGATTTTTTCAACCCATCCCGGACACTAAGTTTTTAAATGAAAAAATTGTTTTTGGCAATGTTTTTCACGAATTCATGTCAAAGATTGAATTCGAAACCGACTATATCAAAGAAAAAAACGAGTTAATGCTCTCAAAATCAGTTGATAAATCCATTAAAAACAAGGTTATAAAATTGTCAAAAAGCGTTATTGATCACCCTGACTTAAAAGAATATTTCTCAAAAAATAACTTAGTTTATTGCGAACAAGAAATTTTCACCGAGTCTAATAAAATAATTAAGCCAGACAGGCTTGTTTTTTTGGATTCTAACAGAGTAGTTATAATAGATTATAAAACAGGAGAAAAATCTACAAAAGATCAAAAACAGATTGTGAAATATCAAAAAACTTTAAAAAAAATGGGTTACAAACTAGAAGCTTCCGTATTAGTTTATGTAGAAAATTCGATAGACATAGTAAAGGTTTAATAGAACAAAAATTTTTTTTAAACGCCTATATCCTATAAATTCATTAAGTTTGCACTACAGAATTATAAAAAATATTATTCAATGAAAAAATTAGTTAAAGTATTATCAGTTTTTGTTATGGTTTTTTCAGTTAGCACCATGCTAGCTCAAGACAAAAACAATAAATGGCAGTTCGGTATTGGAGTCAATGCAATTGACTTTCATCCCGTAGGAACTGACTCGTCTGACAATCCAACTGGCGGACTGTTTAGTGAGTATTTCAATTTCGACGAAAATTGGAACAATCCGTCAACACCTGTAAACACAGTAAGCTTAATGAGATATGGAACTGAAAATGTTTCATACGGATTTAGAGCATCATTAAATTCTATAACTCGCCTTGGAGATCAGAGAGCAAGAATTAGCCCTACTTTTTTAGGAAGCCTTGATGCTGTTGTAAACTATAATTTACCCCTAACATTAAAAGTTGGTAGCGTTAAAATGAATACTTTTATTGAAGGAGGAACTGGTTACACTTGGTTTGGGAAAGAAAGATCACACACTCTAAACGGTGGATATGGAGTAAATATTCCAGTTTCTGAAAAAATGTCAATTAAAATTAACACAACCTACAAGCACGCTTTCAACGATATGCAAGCTTTAAAAGCTCACTTTCAGCATAATGTTGGTGTAGCCATTAATTTTGGAGGCAAAGACTCTGATCGAGATGGTGTTTATGATCAATACGATGATTGTCCAAACACAGCAGGTTTGCCAGCATTTAACGGATGTCCAGATAATGATGGAGACGGGATAGAAAACAGCAAAGATTCTTGTCCTGATGTTGCAGGTTTAGCTCAATTTGATGGCTGTCCAGATTCAGATGGAGACGGAGTACCAGACACTAAAGACGCTTGTGTTAACGAAGCAGGTTCTGTTGAAATGAATGGTTGCCCTGACTCTGATGGAGATAGTGTAGCAGACAATGTTGATAATTGTGCTGATGTAGCAGGTCCAGCGGCTAACAACGGTTGCCCGTGGCCTGATTCAGATTCAGACGGTGTTCTTGATAAAGACGACAAGTGCCCAAATGCAGCAGGTTTATCAGCCTATAATGGTTGTCCAGTCCCAGCTAAAGAAGTTATGGCACAACTTAATTCAGTTGGAGCTATGATACCGTTTGAATTAAATAGAGCAGAACTAGGATCAAAGGTTAAGGGAATGCTAGGAGATGTTATAGGAATCATGAACAATTATCCTAAAATTCCATTTATGATTGAAGGTCATACTGATTCATCAGGCCCAAAAGCTTTCAATCAAAAACTTTCAGAGCTTAGAGCGATGTCTGTAAAAGAATATTTAGTTGAAAACGGAATCACTTCTTCAAGGTTAATGACTGTTGGTTATGGAGAAGACAAACCAAACGTTTCAAACAACACAAGAAAAGGAAGAATACAAAACAGAAGAGTTGAATTTAAAGTAATTCCACCACCACCTTCTAAGTAAAATCTTATTTTCTTATTAATAACAAAAAGCGTCTGATTTTTCAGACGCTTTTTTTATTTTTATATAGATGACATCTTTTTTAAAAAAAGTAATAAACGATATTAATCTAGAGAAATCAGATTTAAAATCAATTTGTTTTGTTCTGCCCAATAAAAGATCTTCTTATGAGCTTAAAAAATATTTATCTGAATCAACAACAAAGCCTGTTTTTGCTCCAAAGATTAACTCTATTGATTCACTAATTAAAGAAATATCAGGGTTAAAAGAAATTAAAAAAAGCTACCTAGAGAATGAAGTATATCAACTTTATAATCAAGTAAAAACCCCTGGCTTTGAGGAACGAAATTATGACATAGCTGTAGTTAACTCTTTTTTAAAAGATTCATCAGAAATTGAACAGAACCTTTTAAATGTCGAAGATGTAATGCACGAATTAATTGAGCTTAATAAAATAAAATACTGGGGTGAAAACAATCCAAGCATAAACATTAAACAAGAATTTTTAAAATCTCTTACAAGCATTTACCAGGAATTTAAACAGAAGCTTAACACACAAGGGCTTGGCACAAAAGGAATGTGTTACAGTGAAGCGGTCGTTAATCTTGAGCACTATAAAAAAGCGAATACAAATAAAAGATTCTTTTTCATCGGTCTTAACGCACTTTCAAAAGCAGAAGAAATTATCATCAAAGAATTAATTGAGATTAATTCTAGTGATATATTTTGGGACATTGATTCTGCTAGTTTTAAAAACAACAATCATAGCGGTTCTTTTCATATCAGAAAGTACAGAAAAAAATGGAATTTCTATTCCAAAAACAAATTCAAATGGCTAAATAATGACTTTGATTCAGAAAAAAACATAAGCATAATTGAAGCTCAAGGTAATGTTGGGCAGGCAAGAGAAGTAGGAAGAATACTTTCAAAGCCAGAAAATTATGGCACAGTAGGTACGGCGGTTGTGTTAGGTGATGAAAACTTAATGTCACCTATTTTACAATATTTTCCTAAAAACTTAAATAAAGACCTGGTCAGTTTTTCAGTTCCAGTGAAAGAATCAGGAATAAAAAATTTAATTTCTAGTTTATTAGATTTAAAAACAGAAAAAAGAAACTTCAATTCAATAACACTAATTAACAAGATTTTAAATAGCAATGTTTTGAAAAAAACGTTTGGAAATCAAGCTCCAGAGCCAACCAAGCGGTCTTTTTTTAAAAAACCATTTTCTATTAAGACAAGAACAGAGAGGGTTGCCTATAGTATTTCATTAAAAAAATGGGAAGACAGTAGCGAAGTTTTGTTTGAACTAAACACTATTTTACAATTTCTGATTGAAGAGGGAAAGCTTAACGAGTTTGAAAGCCAAGAACTAACTTTAGTTTTATTAGAGTTAAAAGAAATTGAACAACTAAATAGTAAAAAAACAATAAATCTATTAAGACTTAAACATCTGATAAATTCTTTTATTAAAGAAATCAGCGTAAGACATAAGCCAAATAAAGATTCTAAAATTAATTTTATGGGACTTTTAGAGTCTAGGGGCTTAGATTTTGAAACCGTTATTTTTACCTCAGTTAACGAAGGTGTAATGCCAAAAGGGAGAGACTATGAATCGCTACTTCCTTTTGATTTAAAAGCTAAATACAATCTACAAACTCACAACGATAAAGATAGAGTTTATAGTTATCATTTTTATCGATTAATACAAAGGGCAAAAAATATTTTTTTGATTTATAATTCACAGGAAGAAGGATTGAAAAAAGCAGAAAAAAGCAGGTTTATATATCAACTTGAGCTTGAAAAAAACAGAAATCACAAAATAGAATATTATAAGGCTGAATCTAATTTTGAAAATGAAGTGACAAAAAATTACTTTAAAAAAACTCCCTCGGCTTTAAAAAGAATAAAAGAAATTTCCTTAAAAGGATTTTCCCCATCCTCTTTAGAAACGTATATAAAAAACCCAAAAGAGTACTATTTTCAAAAGCTATTAAAATTAAAAAAGGAAAAAACTAATGAAGGTTCTGCAGATCATAAAACAATAGGCTTAATTTTTCATGAAACAATAGAATCTTTATACAAACCTTTTATCGGGAAATATTTAGAAAAAAAAGATTTAAAAGAAGTTTTACAAAATATTAATAAAACTCTTAAAAACTCATTTTCTGCAAACAATGAATTGTTTAATTCGGGTAAGAATTTAATACTTTTTGAAGTCATTAAAAGCGGGATACGGGTTTTAATCCAAAACGAATTAAACGACTTAAACAGTGGAAGCAAAATAAAAATAATTGCTCTTGAAAAGCCAATAAAAGGAACCTTAAATCTAAAAAACAGTACAAAGGTTTCAATTACTGGAGTTATTGATAGAATTGATGAAAAAAACGGAGTAGTTCGAATTATTGACTATAAAACAGGCTTAGTTAGCTCCAGTAATCTGACAATTAAAGACATGGGCTTGATTTGTAGTGACACCTTAAGAACAAAAGCAATGCAGTTAATGTGCTATGTTTGGATGTATCATAAAAGCACTAGATGTGAAAAAATTTCAGCAGGAATAATTTCCTTTAGAAACTTAAGCAATGGAACTATGAAATTAAAAATTAAAAATTCACAAACAGATTTAATAGACAGTTCCAGTATCGTTAGTTTTGAGAAAGAACTAAAAGGATTAATTAGTGAAATTATGGATCCAAAAATAAATTTTAAAGACTCAGAGGCCTAAAACTCAACCTCAACTAAAACTTCATTTCTTCTGTTGAATACTTTATAAGGACTATTGTAAGAAAGCACTACAGGTTGACTGTTCAAAATCTTAAAATTTTCAGCTTGAAGCTTATTTAATAAACTAGAATGATTTTTTTTAACTTTTTCTGAGTTGGAATAACCGCCATATGTTATTGCCGCATAATAACCGGGCTTAGAGTTATAAACCTCGATATTTTTATCGTTTGGAATAGCAATATTTTCTAATGAATATTTGGAAGGCAATACAAATTCCATAGTAGACTTGTTGTTTTCACTAGACATATGAACAGGTGTTGTCATAGCAATTTTTTCACTTTTATCATTTTTCCCGCTGATATATTGAAATAATTTTGAAAAACCACCTCTTGAGTTAACTTTTGCCATTAACGATGGGGGGTAAAAGCGTATTTCGATATTTTCTATTTGTTTGACGACTTCATATTTTTGGGTTTCGTATCCTTGAGAAAACATAGCGATTGATAATAATAAAAATAAATATTTGATCATAATTAGACTCTTGTTAATTTAATTGGAAATATTTTTCCCGAGTTCCATTGNGGAACATAAACATTCCAATCNTCATCAATACAAACATCGTGCGGATTTCTAAAACTTACATTATCNTGTACTGGTCGTTGAAGTAAATTGNCAATATATTTTGGAGAGTTTCCACCAGGCATAGAAATAACCTTATAGTTGTTATCTAGAACAGCTAACATTCCGTCATAACTTCCCCAGTCTTTTGTAACTATAACAGCAAAAGCCAAATAACCGTCTTTAATTACAGGCCTGCAAATATAGCACCCAGGCATCTTAATTGTTTCTATCCATTTTCCATCCAACGTAAACCTTTTAAACTCGTTTTTTGATCTTGAGGTGATCAGTAAAAAAGGATTTTTAGAATCTCTTGTATCAATAGTTACGCCATGGCAACAATCGAATTGATTATCGTTATCTCCGCGACCACCAAAATGACGAATGTAATTTCCCGAATAATCATATTGAATAATATAATCCAAGCCATATCCGTCTGCTACATAGAAATCTCCATTTGAAGCCACTGTAATTTCTGTTGGCTTAAACATGGATTTTGATGTGTATTTTGAAATTTCTTTAGGGGCTTCAAATTCAAATATTTTTTCTCCTTTTAAAGTTGTTTTACAAAATTTATTATTGTCGGGATCGGTGACATATAAAAA
>JGI26117J46588_1000251_pt1 | contig 10751 bp, 9 predicted proteins | sample AOAMet_48_BLW_10_2_FD_46588 | JGI IMG/M metagenome (IMG submission 46588)
ATGGGGCAGGGGATGTTTTTGTTGGCGCCTTGGCGGCGCAGCGGCTTGCGCAGATCCCTTGGGAATCTGCGCTTAGATATGCCCAAGCGGCGGCGGCGCTGCACGTCGCCACGCCGCGGCACCAGCGTTCGGAGATCACCCCTAGCGACATAAAAGCCTTAATACAGAACAGCGCGCTTTAGGCCGCGTTATCGCAAGTGATAAAAATTTCGGGCATTTTGCGCAAACACCTTCGCTTGCTCGAGCGGCGTTAAATGCGAGGTGAGGCTTTGGGCTGCGCTTAACCAAACGTCATATTCGCCTTGAAGGCGGCAGACCGGCCAGTCTGAGCCCCACATCACGCGATCGGCCCCAAAGCTTTGCAATATGTGATCGGAAAATGGCTTTAAATCGGCTTTTGTCCAGCCCTCGCCCGCTTCGGTGATTAAGCCTGATAATTTGCAATAGCTGCTGCCAATATTGGCCAGAGCGGTGATCCCTTCAGCCCATTTTGTCAACGCGTCTTGTCCGCCCATAGCATCGCGAATTTGCGGCTTCATACAATGGTCATATACCGTTCTCATTTCAGGATACCGCTTCGCCAGCGTTAAAAAATTCGGCAAATGTTGAGGGAATCCAAGCGCATCAAAGCTCAGATCGAGCTGACAGATGCTTTCGAAGGCCCATTGGATATCCGCCCTGAGCATCCAATTGACATCGGGTATATCTTGGATCATCGGGCGCACCCCTACAAACTTTGGATGCTGCGATAATCGCGCGAGCGTTTGGCGTTGGCTGGGGGTTTCAAAATCGACCCAGCCAACAACGCCTAAAATGGCATCGCAGCCATCTGCCAAGCCCAGCATATATTCGGTTTCTTCCACGCTGGGCGCCGCCTGAACAAGGATGGTGCCGCCAATATTGTGCCGCGTCAGGATCGGCAACAGGTCTTTTGGGGCATAGGCTCTGTTCAGCGTTGGATTATCTTCGGGCATCCAGCCGTAATCGCCGCGCAGGGGNTGCCAAAAATGTTGATGTGCATCGATGATCATCTGGGCGGTCCTGTTGGTGCATCTGGGTGCATCAGCCCGGCGGATTTTAAGTTGGTCCAAAGTTCGCTTGGAATGTCACATTGCAAAGCTGCAATGTTCGAGCGCGTTTGCTCTGCGCTTTGCCCGCCTGGAATGACGGCCATATGCGTGCTGTGCAAGAGCGGAAACTGGATCGCTGCGGCGATAAGAGGAACGTTAAATTGCGCGCAAATCACCTCGATTTTGGCAACTTTCTCCATAATATGGGCAGGGGCAGGATCATAGTTGTAAAATGCGCCGGGTACGGCTCCGGTTGCCAAAATACCCGAATTATAAGGCCCCCCTGTAACGATGCCGATTCCGCGCGCTTCGCAGAGCGGTAAAAAGCTTTCCAAGGCCTCCTGCTCTAACAGCGTATAGCGCCCGGCCAACAAGAAGAGATCAAAATCACCCCGCTCGGCCAAGGTTTGGCATACTTCCCATTCATTCACCCCGCCCCCAATGGCTTTAATGACGCCTTGATCGCGCAGTTCAAGCATCGCCGCATAGCCTTTTTCGTCAAAAAAACTATCGATACGTGCATCCGAGGCCTGTTTTGATCCATGGGTGAAAACGCATAAGTCATGGACATATAAAATATCAATGCGGCTAACGCCAAGCCGCTCAAGTGAAAACTCTACCGAGCGCATGACCCCGTCATAAGAATAATCATATTGTTCTTGGCGCTGGGGCACGTCGAACCATTTCCCCAGCCCCGTGCGCGCTTCAGGAGCGCAGGGTTTCATGATCCGCCCGACTTTGCTTGACAAAAGATACTGATCCCGCGGTTTATCGCGTAAAAAACCATTCAATCTGGTTTCGCTTAGACCCAGCCCATAAAGNGGGGCTGTATCAAAATAGCGCATTCCGCTTTCCCAGGCTTGATCCAATGTTGCCCGCGCTTCAGCGTCAGAAATCGCTTTGTATAAATTTCCCAATGGCGCGGTGCCAAAGCCTAATTCGGTGAAATTCAGACCGCCCGTTTTATGCCGATCCCAGTGACGCGTGTTAAGCATATTGGTTCTCCTTGTTTGCCAGAAGTTTAGCGAGTTTTCTTTTGCCTGCACAGATTTTAATGGCTAAGCTTTTGGCAATTAGTTCTTTTTGGAAGGCCGCAGGCATGACACGATTTTCTACGCTGTTTCAAAAGCCCAAACCGGTAATTGCAATGGTGCATTTGGGGGCTTTGCCTGGCAGCCCTCTTTATGATGCTGCCGCTGGGCTTGAGGGGCTTTTAAGCGCCGCGCGCGCCGATTTGATGGCGCTGCAAGCGGCTGGTGTTGATGCGGTGATGTTTGGCAATGAAAATGATCGCCCCTATGAGTTTCAGGTTGACCCTGCCTCAACGGCTACGGCGGCCTATGTGATTGGGCAGTTGCGCGCCGAAATTACAGTGCCTTTTGGTGTGAATATGCTGTGGGATCCACGCGCTTCGGTGGCGCTTGGGGCGGCAACCGGCGCGGCCTTTATACGCGAGATTTTCACCGGCACCTATGCGTCTGATATGGGATTTTGGGCGCCAGATGCGGGTGATGCCATGCGTTATCGTGATCGCCTTGGGCGCTCGGATATGCTGATGTTGTTCAATATTTCGGCGGAGTTTGCGCATTCTCTCGATCAGCGGTCTTTGCCCGATCGGGCGCGCAGCGCCGTGTTTTCTTCGATTCCCGATGCGGTTTTGGTCAGCGGCCAAATCACCGGCGAGGCTGCCGCCCTGTCCGATCTTGAGGCGGTGAAAGCAATTTTGCCAGACACCCCTGTTTTGGCCAATACGGGGGTAAAACACGAGACGGTGGCTGATGTNCTTCGGGTCGCGGATGGCTGTATTGTCGGTTCTTCGTTAAAACGCGATGGCGATACTTGGAACAGCGTTGATCCTGCCCGAGCCTTAGATTTTATGGACCGCGTCCGAGTTTTAAGGGGGCGCATGTGAAAAATCGTATAAAACAGGATTTACAGGCCTTGATGCTGGTGCCGGGCTTGTCGGGCTATGAAGAGCGTGTGGCACGCTATCTGAAAAAGCAACTGCAGGGGCTAGGGCTTTCAACGCGCAGTGACCGGTTGGGAAATCTATTGGTTCAGTTTCCAGGAACCGGGCCCAAGGTGATGTTATTCACGCATATGGATCAATTGGGATTCGTGGTGCGTAAAATAGAAGACGATGGATTTTTGCGTGTTGAGCGTTTGGGCGGCGTGCCCGAGCGCGCGCTGGCAGGGCAACCGGTCTTGGTCTGCGTTGGCGAGGGGCGCGATGTTGCTGGCGTTTTTGCAAATAAAAGCCATCATGCCACCTTGCCCGAAGAAAAGTATAAAGTTCTCCCATATTCCGAGATGTATATCGATTTAGGCGATTTGGGATTTAGCTCGGCCGCTGACGTTAGGGCGGCAGGCATCAATATTGGCAGCCCGGTTGTTTATTTTCCCAAAACGCAGGCGTTAAGCGCCGACCGGGTGGCTGGAACCAGCATTGATGATCGGGCGGGCTGCGCGGTTTTGTTAGAAGTTGCGCGACATTTGGCCGAGCGCACAGCCGGACCGCCCGTGGATATTGTGTTCACCGTTCAAGAAGAATTTAACCTGCGCGGGGCTTTGCCCATGGCGCAACAGCTTTGCCCTGATATTGCAATCCAGCTTGATCTTATCTTAGCGACCGACACGCCTGATATGCAGGGGCGCGGCGATGTGGCTTTGGGCGCCGGCCCGGCGATGAGCATGTTTTCCTTTCATGGGCGCGGCACCCTGAACGGGGTTATACCGCACCCAAGCTTGGTGGCGCTTTTTGATCGCGTTGCGCAGGATCTTTCGCTGCCGTTGCAGCGCAGCGCGCATATCGGCGCCTTAACTGACCTGTCTTATGTGCAGCTGGTAGGCGAAGGGGTGGCGGCTTTGGATCTGGGTTTTCCGATGCGATATTCACATTCGCCCTCTGAGCTGTGTGATCTAAATGATTTGGCAGGGTTGAGCAGGCTTTTGATCGCGGGTTTGCAGCGCATTGATCCGGCATTTTCATTGCTGCGGGGAGAATAGCGTAATGCGCTATACATTAGGGATTGATATTGGCACTTATGAAACCAAAGGTGTTTTGGTTGATGAACGCGGGAAGGTGATCGCGCAAGCGGGGCGCGCGCATAAAATGTTGGTGCCGCAACCGGGCTGGGCAGAACATGATCCCGAGCAAGATTGGTGGGGCGATTTTTGTGTCGTTAGCCAAGCCTTGTTGAAACAATCGGGAATTGATCCGGCAAATATTCTTGCGGTTGCTTGCAGCGCGATTGGGCCCTGCATGCTGCCCGTGGATGCGCAGGGAAACCCGTTGATGAACGGGGTGCTTTATGGGGTGGATGCCCGCGCTGAACGCGAGGTGCGCGAGCTGACAGAGCGCATTGGTGAAGAGGTAATCCTGAGCCGCTGCGGAAATGCGTTGACGTCGCAATCTGTGGGACCAAAAATTCTTTGGCTCAAGCGCAATCGAGCTGATCTTTATAATCAAACCGCTCGGATTTTAACTTCAACCAGCTTTTTAGTGCATCGGCTCACAGGGCGCTATGTGATCGATCATTACACCGCCGCCAATTTTTCGCCGCTTTATGATGTGTCAACGCAATCGTGGATTGAGGATCTGGCAGATGATATCGTCGATTTGGAGAAATTGCCCGAGTTGCTCTGGTCAACCGATATTGCGGGTTATGTTACCAAATCTGCCGCGCAGGCAACAGGGCTTGCCGAAGGCACACCGATCACGGCTGGCACCATAGATGCTGCGGCTGAGGCGGTTTCGGTTGGGGTAAATACGCCTGGCGATATGATGGCGATGTATGGTTCAACCATATTTATTATTTTACGTACAGCGCAGCGCGTTAGCGATCCGCGTTTGTGGTATGCGCCTTGGTTGTTTGAAGGCGAACATGCCTCGATGGCAGGGCTGGCCACCAGCGGAACGCTCACGCATTGGTTTCGCGACCAGTTTGCCAAAGATTTGGATCCCGAAGAGGCTTTTCCCTTATTGGCGCTAGAGGCACAAGAATCGCCCCCCGGCGCCAAGGGCCTGCTACTTTTGCCCTATTTCTCGGGTGAAAGGACGCCGATTCATGATGCCAATGCCAAGGGCAGTTTTTTTGGATTAAATCTTACCCATACGCGGGGGGATATGTATCGTGCCTTGATTGAGGGCATTGCCTATGGAACGCGNCATGTCACCGACACATTTTCTGAAATCGGTCACCCTCCACACCGGTTATTGGCGGTTGGCGGGGGGACCAAGAACGCGGTTTGGCTTCAGGCCACCTCTGATATTTGCGGCTTGCGTCAGGAAGTGCGCAAAAATACGGTAGGGGCGAGTTATGGTGATGCGTTTTTGGCAGCTTTGGCCATTGGCCGGGTGAAGCGCACCGATATTGAGCATTGGAACCCAATAGCAGCGGATATCCGCGCGAATGCTGACCCGCGGTATGATCATAACTTTCAAATATTTCGAGATCTTTATGACGCGACAAAAGCCATCATGAAAAGGCTTTAACGTTCCCCAAAACCCTATGCTTTCCTTCTGGATTGATGAATTGGGTTGCGTGTGCGGCCTGGGAACGGTTGTGCCGCCATAGGTGACGTGTTAGGCCCACGCCCAGCGCGATGCCGCGCGGCTGGCTTGACTCATCAGGCTATGGCGCTAACATGTTAGCATATCACATCGTGAGGGCGGGTTTCTGAATTGGCAAAGTCAGAGACGAAAAAGTTGAAAACCATAGAGCCATCGCTAGGCTCTTTAACGCAACGCACCTATTCTACGCTGCGCGATGCGATCATCAATCTGCAATTCAAACCCGGAGAGCTGATCCGTAAAAGTGAATTATGCGCCAGCTTAGGGGTGTCACGCTCACCGATTTCTGAAGCTATAAGCCGGCTTGCTCAAGAGGGGCTTGTGGAGGTGTTTCCACAAGCGGGCACGTATGTGGCGCGTTTTTCGATGGATGAAATCAGGGAAGGGGCCTTTATTCGCGAGGCGTTAGAGCTTGCCGCGATTGAACGGTTGGGGCGTCAAATTTCGCAGGAGCAGATCGTGCTATTGCGACGCAATATCCGGATCCAAGAGGCGTTCGTGGCGGATGAGGATTTTCAAGGTTTTTATGGCTTAGATCGTGAATTTCACCAAATGCTTTTGGCATTTACCGGTTTTAAGAAATTGACATGGTTCGCAGAAACCGCCTGGGTGAATGTGGATCGCGCGCGCCAGCTTGTTCTGCCCGTACCGGGTCGGGTTGCGGAAACATTGACAGAACATCAGGCAATTTTTCAGGCCTTGCAACGGCGTAATCCAGCGGCGGCTCGCGCCGCGATGCAGGAACATTTGGGCAGATTGATGTCCTTTTTGACGCCCTTAGAAAAAGAACATCCTGAATTCTTTTTAGAATAAACGGCCGCGTCTGGTGGCTGCATTTGGGGCGTAGCCCTTAAGAGTACCCGAAGAATTTCTTATTTCACCGCGCCGGCGGCCATGCCTTTAATGATAAACCGCTCAAGCAAAATACCGATCACGATCAAGGGTAAAATCGCTGCGAATGACAGCGCGGCCATTGACCACCAAGAAATGCCTTGAGATCCGGTTTGGCTGGCTACCATTACGGGCAGGGTTTTGGCATGCGAAGAGGTGAGCAATGCTGCAAAGAAATATTCATTCCACGTCAAAACCAACGCAATGATGAACGAGGCCACCATGCCGGGCAGCGCGATTGGCAGAATAATCGTGACAAACGCGCCCCATATAGAAAGCCCATCCACCAGCGCGGCCTCTTCCAGTTCAACGGGGATTGAGCCAAACTGATCGCGCATGATCCAGATCACGATCGGTAAAACCGTAAGCGTGTAAAGCCCGATTAACCCGATACGCGTATCCAGCAAATCCAATTCTTTGTATAAAACAAGGAAGGGCAGTGCCAACACCACTGGTGGCAAAATCAATTGCGATAGAAAGAAAAACGAAATGTCGGAATTGCGCATAAAACCAAAACGATAATTAAACCGGCTGAGGCCATAGGCGGTGCAGCTGCCTAAAATCACCGCCAGGGCCGAGGATCCGGTTGCTGCGATGGTTGAATTCCAAAATCGTTTTAAGAATTCTTCACGTACAGTGCTTTCTTGGAATATAGTTTCGGGCGATAATCCCAGCGAGCGCATGCCAAGCCATTTTGGTGTGAAATCCCACCAAGGGATTAGATTGCCCTTCATCACATCGGGGGCTGCTTTGAAGCTGGTGGTCAGCGTCCAATAGATCGGAAACAAACAAATCACCGCCCACAGGATCAAAACGCCATAAATCACCGCCCGATTAACCATCCAACTGGGGCGGAAGGCCAAATCTGACTTGCTATCTTTGAAAATTTGCGCGCTCATGTTTTAATATCTCGGCCGCATCCAGCGGTCTGCCAACTTCATTAGGATGGTCATCGCAATCACAATAATCACCAAATAAAAGATCGCCAAAAATGTGCCATAGCCCACATTTGAGCGGTCTCGATATTCGCGAAAGATAAAGCTGGTGACGCTGTCTGTCGCGCCGCCGGGCCCGCCTGAAGTGACATTGATAATCACATCAGCCAGTTTCAATTTGAAAATAATCCGAATTAAAATGGCGGTGATCGACACCGGCAGCATCAGCGGGAAGGTGATTTCCCAGAAGCGTTTCCAGGCCGGCGCGCCATCCACTTCCGCTGCCTCATGCAATTCTCTTGGGATCGCTTGCAAGCCTGCAAGGATCATAATCATCATAAAGGGAATAAACGTCCAAGCGTCCATAATCATAATCATTGCCCGCGCGATTTCCCCCGAACCGAAAAAGGAGGGACTGTCCCAGCCCAATTCGCGCGCAAGCCGTGAAATAGGGCCAAAGCGGATTTCCAGCATTGACTTGCCAATCATCCAGCTGACCGCGACGGGTGACAGCATCAAAGGCAGCAAGAAGGCCACGCGAAAGAATTTTCGACCCCGTATTTCTGAATTCAGCAGCAGCGCAAGCGCGAAAGCGATAATATATTCAGGAATGATGGCCAATGTGTAATAGACCATATTTTTCAAAGCGTTCCAGTAAAATGGATCGCTCCACATCTGCCATACATTCTCAAGCCCGTTAAATTGCCGCCCATTCGGGGAGGCTAGATTCCAACTTGAGAAGGCGATACCAAGCGCAAAGATAAGCGGAAATATCACCATTGAAACCACGAATAGCACCGCGGGCAGGATGAACAAACTGCGCTTTCCTTGCTCGCCCCGTAAGATCACTTGACCCCAGCATAGGCAGGTCGCCCAAAGTAAATAGGCATATAGCGTGGGCCGCCATGTTTCAAAGCCGAGGGATAAAATGGCGCGGTGATCCAGCGTTTGAAGCAAAAGAACAACGCCCATCAGCGTCGCAGATCCCCAAATGATCATGCGGCCAAAGCGTTGCCGGCTGGCCGATATTTCATCGGGCATCACAATATGTAAATAATCGCCTTCTGAGTTACTCACTGCTGCCCAAACCTGATTTTAGCTCGTTTATGCGGGAAGGGCGGGTATACCCGCCCTTCCCAATACTATGATATTATAGACCAAGCGACGCTTTATACAGCTTAATCTGGCTATCGCGCCCGATTTGATCGGTGATCTTTTCCCAAGCTGCGGCGATCGCATCAGCGGTTTCTTGCGCCGATCCGTATTGGCCCGCATAGCCTTTTGCCAACTCATCTTCTGCAACAGAGTAATATTGGAAGATGCCCGGAATACGCGGTTCGATGGCGGCGTTTGGATGGTTGTAGCTATCTGCGTTCGATCCCAGATAATCCTCGATAAAGGCGCGGTCATAGCCCGCAGCTTCCCATTCATCATATTGGAAATGCGAGTTCCGATAAGGCTGAAAGCCCGATGGATAGGCAGACATCCAAAGCGAGATATCTTTGCCGCCCAAATGCGCTGCTGCGGACCAGGCCGCTTTGCGCTTTTTCTCATCGCCAGACACCCGCTTGGTGACGTAAACGCCCCAACCAAGATAGGCCATGTTAGGCGCCTCATTATAGGTGTCTTCCCAAGCGCCGCTAATCGAGTTGTAAACGCGATCCGAGCCAGGGTTCATGCCAAAGCCCACAACATCCCCGACAACCGAGGTATCTGAGGTGCGTGCGTTCGATCCAATATCGCCCCACCACATCAACATTGAGCCGGTGCCTGCCAAGAATTGTTGGAAGCCCGTTGTGCCAGGATCTGCGTTAATCTGGTCGGTGGGATAGGCGCCATCTGTGGCGATAAGATCCATCACATCTTGAATCGCCTGCACCCAAGCCGGGTTATTGACGCGCGGCTTCATGGTNTCGGGATCAAACAGCCAAGCTGGNTCATTAGGGTGTTTGGCATAAGCTGCAGCCCGGTTTTCTAAGAAATAGAANCCAAATCCCCCCCAGCCTTTCAGCGGATCAAGATATCCATGCGCTGGTAGACCGGTTAATGGATCTTCTTTGCCGGCCACATCTTTGGAAATCTGGTTGACTTCTTGCCATGTTTTGGGCGGGTTTGCGCGCCCAGTAACAGAGCCTTCGCCAAAGTAATCTTTACGATATGAGAAGGTATGGCAATCGCCATCAATGGTGATTCTGTAGGATTTGCCATCCCATGTGCCGACCGGCGGTTGGAGATACCCCACCAAATCATCAGCTTCAATTTGATCTTTTACCCAATCGGGCATTTCATCAAGAAGGCCTTTGCCAGCTGTGTCACCTTCGAATGGTGCGCCCATTTCGATAATATCAAAGTCAACTGTTCCGGTTGCAATCGCTTGCTGCAATCTGGGATTATAATCGGCTTGCGCCAGATCGATCCAATTGATTTTTGCCCCGGTATAAGCTTCCCATGGTTTTAAGAAACCGCGGAACAAAAAGTTGTGAAGGTTCTGGTTATTCAGGCCCATAAATGTCAGCTCGACACCCTCAAACTCACCCTCTGCAACCCGTTCTTTCGTTGGGCCTAAGCACATTCCGCCAACTTTTTGCCAATCGGCATCCGTGGGAGATCCCATACCGACGCCAGGCACTTTGAGAATCTCGGCGCGCAGCGATGAATGGCTTCCCGCGAAGGCGGGCACAGCGCCCCCCATTGCCGCCAAGGCGCCCGCGCTTGCGGCCCCTTTTAAAACATTGCGTCGGCTCATTTTGCCGCGCACCATCTGATTATATAATTCGACTTTCACGTTTTCGTCCTCCCAATTTGTTGGCGCCCAACCGAATCTTCGCAACGGTCCAGCGCTTTGCTCAGAAAATAACCTTCCAACATCTCGAGCTGTGCCTCTTACCGGACAATGCTCTTATGAAACCATCTCAATGATCTATGCGTCTGTCAAGCAGCTAACATGTTAGCATGATCAGAGATGGACAGCTGCTTTCTCATGGTCTAGGTTTTTGGAAATATAATTTTATGGGAACCCTTTGAAATGGCAGAGGTCACGATTCGCAACTTGCGAAAATCATACGGAACCACCGAGGTTATTCATGGGTTGGATGTTGATATCAAAAATGGCGAATTCGTAGTGTTGGTTGGCCCCTCTGGCTGCGGTAAATCAACTTTGCTTCGGATGATCGCCGGCCTCGAGGGGATTTCAGAAGGGCAAATTTCAATCGGTGATCGCGTGGTGAATAACCTGCCACCGGCAGAGCGCGACATTGCAATGGTGTTTCAAAATTATGCGCT
>JGI26117J46588_1000255_pt1 | contig 10522 bp, 16 predicted proteins | sample AOAMet_48_BLW_10_2_FD_46588 | JGI IMG/M metagenome (IMG submission 46588)
GAAAAAATTACTATTACTATTAATCGCAATAACAACTGTTAGTTGTAACAACACTCCTGAACCAGCTAAAGTTGTTGAAGGTACAGAAGTTGAGGCTAATACTGCAACTGATCCAAACGATTTCGAGGAATTGAAAAGCCTTGAGGGTAAATGGGCAGGAACTCTTGAAAGAACAGACGGAAGTTCTGATGAATTTACTTTAGACTACACAGTGACCTCAAATGGAAGTGCTATACTTGAAGAAAGTGACACTGGAGGAACTGAAATGTTGTCGATCTTTAATTTTCAAAACGATGAGCTGTTATTAACTCACTATTGTGGGCTTCAAAACAAACCAATTTCTAAATTAACTGGAAATAATAATGGCGTTTTAAGTTTTGCAACTGATTCTGAAATGAGTGGATTAACTCTTGAAAAGGATACTTATGTAACTTCCTGGGAAATTAATTTGTTGCCAGAAGACGAAAATCAACTGATGTATAAATATACTGTAAGCGGACCTGATGGAGATGTCTTTACAGCAACTTCTACACTGTCAAGAATATAAAAACAATATAGTTTTTTTATAAAAACCCCTCATTGTAGGGGTTTTTTTATTGTATAATAAATTCTGTAAATAAAATAAATAGAGCCATTGCTAATACAAAATACCCAAATCCTTTTTTTAGTTTGTTTCCGTCAATAAATTTTCCAAAATAAATTCCTAAAAAAATTCCCGCAATTGTTAAAGTTGTAAATACAATTAAAAAATTCCAGTCAATTGACATTATTAAAGCGTCACCTAAAAAAAATCCTAAAATGGATTTAAATGCTATAATTATAAGAGAAGTTCCAATAGCTTTTTTAATATCTAAATTGGTGAGTAGAACTAATGCCGGAATAATTATAAATCCTCCTCCAGCGCCTACAAAACCTGTTACTGCACCAATACAAATCCTTCAATTAAAATTAATGGATAGTTATAAATAATGTTTCCTGTTCCACCTTTTCTTGAATTATTATTCAACATTGAATATGCTGCAGCAAACATCAAAACTATAAATACTCCAAACATTCCCATCCTTCTAGAGATAGAGAAATCTCCAATGTTGAAAAGAATTTCAGGAAGCTGAGGAATTACGTAAAGTCTAACAATCCAAACACCAATTAATGAAGGAATTCCAAAAACTATTGCGGTTGTCCAATCAACATTATTATTTCTATTCTGCTTTAACCCTCCAACTAAGGCTCCAAAACCAATAATAAAAAGTGAATACGCTGTTGCTACTTTTTCATCAAGCAAGAATAAATATGCTAAAACAGGTACAGCTAAAATAGATCCACCACCTCCAAATAAACCTAAAGATATTCCAATAAATAAGGCCATAAAATAACCGAATATCTCCATAAATTTGAGTAATAAGTTTCTAAAAGAATTACTTTAATATTACAATAAGCCTAACTGAGATAAAAATGAGTGATTATCGAAAAAATCTTGTTCTTGTAATATTTTTCCATCCTTCATTTTAACAATAGTAGTCCCGCTAATATCTAATTTATTTCCAGTAGCAGGAATCCCAAACATTTCTCCATCATGAGTGCCTTTAAAATTCCAGTGTTTTACTATGTTGTCTCCTTGTCCAAAAATATCTATAAAAGTAAATTCAGCATCTGAGAAGCCCGTCAAGTAGTTATTGTAATAGCCCTTGAATGCATCTATTCCAGTTAGATTTCCTGTGGCAGTTACAACTGTTGCATTCTCATCAAAACTATTAGTATCAATAAGATTTATATCTCTGTCTAAAAAAACTTTGTTCCAAACGGTTTTATAGGTTTTGATATCTTTTTCAAGTTGAGCATTTGCTGTTTCTAAGACCTGACACTCCTCACTTGCTTGTTGATTACAACTCACAATTAAAAGGATTGAAACAATAAATAATAATTTTTTCATTAGTTTAAATTTTTTGGTTATTTAACAAATATAGGACGAATTGATTTAAAAATTATATTTGAAATATTAATTACCCAATAATCATAACTGTTGCCATAACAATCATAATTGAATTTTCAATAAGGGTAGCCTCTGTCATTGGTAATTTTAAAACAGTCCCTAGACAAGCGCATTGAATAGACTGTTTTTTTAATAATACTTTACAAACCCCAATTGTAGTAGTTACTAATAGAATTAAAGTTGTTATTAATGCTACGTTAATTTCAAATCTCATTAAAAACATTAAACCTAATAATGTTTCGATAAAGGGATAAGTTCGTCCATAAAAAGAAATATGCTTTGCTAGTGGATCATACATTTTGAAAGATTGTGAGAACCCATTTAAATCAAGCATTTTAAAAAAACTGAAGACAATGAAGAATAAGCCCATAAAATCAAGCATAAACTCATTCCAGTTCCAGTTTTTAAAATGTAAAAGCACACTTGCAGATGTTATATATATAATAAGTAGTAATGGTTTAAGCTGTTGGATTTTACTTTTATTTTCAAATTCTTTAACAATAGAGTTTTCGCTAAAATCACTTTCCAATATTTTGTATTTTTTAGGTAATAGTTTTTGAATAGTTTTCAGAGTTAAAGTCTCTTTAGATTTTATGACTAATTCTTTTCTTTCAAAATCAACCACTAAATGATTAATAGCCTCAAAGTTTTTTAGAGCATTCTCAATCGACGCTTTGCAACTTAAACACGTCATTCCAGATATCAAGAATTTTTGATTCATGAGTTAAAGTTACATTAATAATTTTTGAGATAATTTGCTGAAAATAAACTTTTAGTTTAATATTAATAACCAAAGTTTTTTCCAAACTAAATACAATAAATGCCCAGCAATAAGACCAATAGAGAGTATTTTTTGACTTTTATATCCTCCACCAAAAAATTTTAATTTTCTTACTAATAAATAAGAAAGTATTATGCTTAATAAAATCCATAATCCAAATGCAGAATAGTCAACTAATGTAAAATCTTTCATATAATAAATATAAATGATTATTGATAAAACTATTTTTCAATTCATAGTTTATTATTATAAGTTAAAAAAAACAATTATTTTCGCGTTTTNATTATGAATATAAAAACAATTACTTCTGACCACCTGGGTGTTTTCACAAGCATTGCTTGTATGTTACACTGTTTAGCAACTCCCTTACTATTTATAACTCAAGCACAAGCTTCTACATTGAGTCATGAAGTTCCATTTTTTTGGCAATCAATGAATTACTTATTTATTATAGTTTCTTTAGCTGCCATAACACGTTCAGTACAAAACTCAACTAATACATACGTTAAAATTCTTTTAATTAGCGCTTGGAGTTTACTTAGTTTTTTTATTATTAATGAAAGTTTTGAAATCTATCACATTCCTGAATTTTTCACTTACTTAGCTGCTATCACTCTATCTGCTTTACACATTTACAATCTAAAGTACTGTACATGTAAAGATGAAGAATGTTGTGTNCACAAAAAATAAGTTGAAATTTATTTCATATTCTTTTCGATAAATTCTCTTACTCATTATTTTAATTTATTACTACGGCACAAAAGTTGTATTATTTATATTAAAAATTTAGTTATGAGAAAATTTATGGAATTCTGGGGAGTATATTACCCAATAATATTAGCATTCTTTTCGTTTGTTTATTCTGTAACACTTTGGTTTTCAGGGGATAAACTTGAAGGAATATTTGTAGGAATATGGGTTCCTTCAATATTATCAGCCTCAGTCGCTTTAAGACAAAGAAGAAGCGACAACCGTAATCTAAAAAGAAAATAATGGAAAATATTGGAATGTTTATTATGGGGAGTATTGTTTGTGCACTTTATCTTACAGGCTATCTATATATGATAAAGTATGCCAACGATTCCCACGATTCGGACTTAAAAAAAGATATTGAAAAGGCCAATAAAAACCGATCAAAAAATGGTAAATAGAACAATGTTTGATTTAACGTAAAAAAAAACATTATTCAATTTTAGATCTATAACAAAAATTATTTTCCTTAATTAATAGTAATAGTAATCTAAATTTTATTAATTTATAGAGTACAATAAATTATTACACAATTTGAATCTTTTAATTCTTTATGCTATTTCAACAATAGCGCTTTCTTTCTTTTGTTCAATTTTAGAAGCTGTTTTATTAAGCGTAAGCCCAACTTTTCTTAAAATCAAGATAAGTGAAGGTAAAAAGTATGCTTTTAACCTTCAAAAAATGAAAGAAAACATTGATGAGCCTCTAATAATAATTCTGACTTTAAACACTATTTCACACACTGTAGGAGCTATTCTTGTAGGAGTTCAAGCCAAGGAATTATACTCATCAATTAATAACAATTCTTACGATGTTTTTGGAATTCTCCTGACAGAAGATTTAGTTGTGGGAATTGTTTCTGGAATTATGACCATCTTAATTTTACTAGTTTCTGAAATAATTCCCAAAACATTAGGAGCAACGTATTGGCATAAACTTGTAAAAACTACTTCAATTTTTTTAAAAAATATTATCCCAGTATTTAAATATTCAGGAATATTATTTTTGCTTCAGTTTTTTACAAAACTGATTAATAAATCAAAAAATACCAATTTATTTTCCAGAGAAGATTTTTCAACTATGGCTGAAATTGCTGAAGAAGAAGGTGTTATTGAGGAGAGTGAATCTGATATTATTAAAAATATGATAAAATTCAAAGATGTTAGAATTAGAAACATTATGACACCTTTTTCAGTTATGAAAATTGCATCTGAAAATATTTCCATCNAAGAATTTTANAATAATAATCCTAATTTATCTTTTTCAAGAATTCCAGTTTACANAGGAAAAATGGATAACATTACAGGCTATGTTTTAAAGGATAATATTTTAGAATATATCGTAAAGAAAAAAGGAGATTTAAAACTTTCTGAAATAAAAAGAAAATCTGTAACCTCGGATTACGAATCCCCAATACCTAAAACTTTTGACAAATTAATTAAAGAAAGAGAACATATTTCTATAGTTTTAGATGANTATGGCACTGTAAGAGGATTAGTNACTATGGAAGACATAATTGAAACTCTTCTAGGTCGTGAAATTATGGATGAAACTGATCTTGTAGCAGATATGCAAGTATTGGCTAAGAATCAAAAGCTTTAGAGTCTAATGAATTAAATAAAGATAATATCAGTTTATTGTATATTTTTTTGAAATTTAACTGAGTTCTTCCTCTGAATAAATCTTAAGTAATTTATAAGATTGATCAAGTTTNTCTAACATATTTAAATACCTTTCAACTAAACTTTTCATTTGATTTAAGTCGCCCAAAAATTCATTTGAATAATAATAATTTCTGTCTATTATGAAAGAAGTTGGAACAAGGTCAGAATAAACGTATCCTTCCTGACTTTTTTCTTCTTTGGAAAAAAGAATTATTCTTTTATTAATTCGGGCAAGAGCTCTAAAAAAATAGTCATCAATTATTCTACTTACCGCCAAATTTCTTTGATTCAAATTGTTATATGTGTTTGAAAGTGCGTATCTAAAATTATCTGATTTAATTAGTCTTGTTGATCCAGTACTTTTTAATTCATCGTATAAACTGCTTTGAGAAAAAAACGAAACAGAGCCTCTTTCTGTTAATAATAACAGTTTTTCAGCAATTTGCTTATCACTTAAATCATTAGATTTATTTATAATATCAAAAATTAAGTCATCAGCCGCATTTCTACATCTTATTTGTAAATCTTTAATATTACTGATTTGAGTTCTTTCGCTTTCAATTATCGACTGCAAATCTTTAACTATTTCATTTTTATAATTTGCATTTTGATTTTCAACTCTAATTGAATCAATATAAAAAGACATTAAAACACTTAATAAAACCACTAATGATTGAAGAATGTATTTTATGTTATCTTTAAAAAACTTATTCATTACTTCAATATAAAATTTTAATTTTAAAAATATGAAGAAAATATTAATAATTGCATGTTTGATTTTTTACTCAAATATTTTTTCTCAAGACTATGACCTTGTTGAAAACATACAATACCAATATGACCAAAATGATGAATACTTTAATGAGCGTTCTAAGCTGGATATATATTATCCTAAAAATGAAAAAAAATTTGCAACCATAGTTTTTTTTCATGGTGGTGGATTAAGGAATGGCAATAAATATATTCCTGATTTTTTAAAAGAAAAAAATATTTCTATAGTTGCTCCGAATTACAGATTAAATCCAAAAGTAAATGCTCCAAAATATATTGAAGATGCAGCTGCTTCAATTGCATGGGTTTTTAATAATATCGAAAAGTATGGAGGAGACAAAAAATTAATTTTTATTTCTGGAAATTCTGCTGGAGGTTACTTAACAAGTTTAATCGGACTTGATAAAAAATATTTAAATAAACACGGAATAGATGCTAACGACATTGCAGGGTTAATTCCCTTAACAGGACACGCAATAACTCATTTTACCGTAAGAAGTGAAATGGGTATTGACCCTTTAAAACCTGTTGTTGATGATTTAGCACCTCTATACCACGTTAGAGCTGATGCGCCACCTATTCTCTTGCTTACTGGAAATAGAGAGTTAGAACTTTTAGGAAGGTTTGAGGAAAATGCCTACTTAATGAGAATGCTAAAAATTGCTGGACACAAAGAGGTTGAACATATGGAGTTTGATGGATATGGTCACGGAATTTCAATTCCAGCAATGCCAATTTTATTAAAAAAAGTAAATGAATTAACGGCGAAAATAAAAAGTAATCAATAAAAAAGTATTAAAGTTCATCCTAGACTTTTTTAATATTATTATTTAATAGCTGTTAAGAAAATTTAAAATCTGATGTTCTGACCAATAAAAATCTCCTTTTGAAATAAATCCTACATGGCCACCATAGCGTGGAGTCATTAGATTAAAGTTTAAGTTTTTTTTTGCCTCTGTAATTGGGAAACAAGATTCTGACAAAAAAGGATCATCCAATGCATTAATTAAAAGAGTTGGTTTTGAAATATTAGTTATAAATTGCTTGCTACTTGCTTTGGAATAATAATCCTGAGCATTTTTAAAGCCATTAATTTTACTAGTAAAATACTCATCAAAATCCGTTAACTTTTTTACAAGTTTCAATGATTGTATATCCAAATCATCAGGAAATTGCTTGTGTTTTAAATACATTTTTTTTGATAAGGTTAGTAAAAAACGCCAGTTGTAGAGTGTGTTTTCACGTCGCTGCAATGCTATCGACGAACCCTTTAGATCAACTGGAACAGAGATAGCTACACTAGCCTTAATTTTTGAACTTAAATTAAATAAGCCATCTCCATTATATTTTAAAATTAAGTTTCCACCTAAACTAAAGCCTACTAAATAAACAGAATCATAATTTGGTAGTACATAATTAATAACAGTATGTAGATCGTCTGTTTTACCACTATGATATGTGATCAACTGGCGATTAATTTCCCCACTACAAAAACGATAATTCAACGCAGCAATTGAATAACCATTTTTAGATAAAATTTTAGCAGTAGCCTGAATATATTTAGAGTCACTACTGCCTTCAAGCCCATGACATAATATTACAATTTTTTTACTTCCATTCTCAATAAAGTCAATATCTAAAAAATCATNGTCTGATGTTTCTAAACGCTTNCGCTTAAACGCAACAGGTTTAATTCTTCTAAATAATGAACTGTAAATAGTATTAAAATGTCTATTCTTAAAAAGGAATGGAGGAGTATAATCAGTTGCTATTATAGGCATTGTGTTTAGTTATAAAATTGAAAATAAGATATTCCTATGATTTATTACGAGTAAAGTAATTGTTCTTCCAAAGAAAAAACATTATTAAAAAAGTAGCTGTAAAATAGTATTGAGAGGGTTCATTAAATGGGTCTAGTAAATCAGTTTGGTCACTGTAATCTGAAACGCCTAAAAGAAATAAACAAACAGCTATAATAAAAGGTAAATGTTTTAATTGTCTTTTCATAAACTACGCTTAAGTTTAAAACTTAAGATGTAAAATTAATGATGAAATAAGTAATAGAAAAGTAATTAAAGAAGAAATAGTGCGAATTAAATTTAAATTATTCCACTTAGANTCAATACTTGTTCTTAAAAACTTAATTTTTTGTATAGAAATAGATTCTAAGTTGGTTTTATCTAATTTTTTATTCAAAGGTATATTTCCGAATAAGGTTACACCAAACACTCCAATCCAATAACTAACAAGAGTAAATATAAATAGCCAAAAAATCTTATTAGGATATGAACCAAAAAATAAAATAGGAACCAACGCTACGGAAATTATTGAGAAAACAAATACAATTTTAAACGGAATATTTAATATGACTCGGTTCATAGATTGTAGTGATTTTAGATATTCTATATCACTTAATTTTGCTATGCCTGGTTTTACGGCATTTGACCAAGTAAAAAAAACACCTGACATCAATCCTGTTGATAATATTGCGGAGGCCAAAATAATTATTTCAATTTTCATTTCACAAATATAAGAACTGAGCTAAAAGAAAAAGATATGCCTAATTTGGATTACAGTTTGTAAAGTTTGGTTTTTTAGATTCTGGCCAATTAGTTATACCGCCAAAAAAATCGTCACAATTAGTCACTTTAGAAACATCCCATCCACTTAAATCCATTCCTTCAATGTATTTTTCACCAGAACTATTACTAAAAAAACCTGACATATTTGTCGCTTTGCTTACATCCCAATTATTAATATTAGGATTTATGTTTTCTAATTGCATTGCTAATCTAAAATCTTCAACATTACTTACCTTCCAATAACTTAAATCTGACTTAACAGGCTTGTCAGAATCAAAAAGCCCATACATACTAGTCCAATTACTAACATCCCAATTTTCCATTCCTTTGATTTCAGTTCTTAAAAAAAGACCTGCTGCAGAATCTTCATTTGTGATTTCTACTTTAGTTGTAACCAGTGTGCTTAAATCTGAGAAAGTGTTTAATACATTCTTTAGCCAAGCTAAATCAACAGCAGTATAATATACTGAGTGGTTAAAGCTAATGAAATCAGGTCCTCCATTTTTTCCATTGAATCCAGCAACTATTCCCTTTAGATCTGCCTTTTTTCCTACAGGAACCCAATCTCTAGCTTTTATTGTCACTCCATTTTCTGCGACATAAAAAGGTAATTCTTTTTCTTCATCAGGCGAACAAGATAAAAGTGAAATAAACAGTAATAGTAGAAGGAGTTTTTTCATGTCAGTAAAGCTTAATTTAATGAACTAACAACAGGTCTAATAAAGTCTACCCAAGCGTCGTATCCTTTTTCGTTAAGGTGAACTCCATCAGTCGAAAGGTCTTTTTTAATTAGCCCGTTTTCGTTTACAAAAATTGAATAGAGATCAATGGTTTGATATGGATTGTCTTTTTCGTTGGCTTTTATTATTTCATTTACTATTAAGATGTTATTCTTAAACTTTTCCTTCTCAATTGGCAAAACTGTTTGAATATAAATTTTAGTTTTTGGAGTTTGCGCGTTAATAACTTGAGAAATTTTTATAATGTTATTTGCTATATATTCTGCAGAGGGGTTGTCTGGGCTATTATTATTCCATAAATCATTTATTCCAATTAGTAAGAAGATAGCTTTTGGCTTAAAGTAAATTATTTCATCTAATCTTGCCAATACACCATCAGTTACATCCCCACCAATTCCTCTATTTTTAATATTAGGGTAATTTAATCTTTTACTCCAATCTTTTCCACTCTCAGTTATACTGTTTCCTAAAAAGACAATATCATTATAATTTAAGGGATTACTTTTAAATTCTCTAATCATTTTTTTATAATTTCCTTCGCCCCAATCATCGTGGTTTTGGATTATTAAGTCCTCACTAGGGTATAGGTGATCAATGGAAATGTTATTTGTACAACTAGATATAGAAAATATAACAGCTAACAGGAAAAAATTTTTCATTTTTTGTAATTATATAAGTCTGTAAAAAAAAGAGACTTGCTTTAAAAAGCAAGTCTCTTTATAAAATTGTAATTATTAGTTAAAAACAAAAGTGATTTAAACAAACATTTCTATGAAAACAATTATCAATTTTATATTTTAAATATTATTTATCCCACCACATTCTGGTTGTAAAATTATCGGCACCTTGTCTTGCAACAGCTGCACCATAATTATCACCATTAGTAGCTTGTTCAGAAACTGGGTATATAAGTCTTCTTGGAATAGTACCTCCCGTTACATTACCATCATAATTAACAGGTGTTAATGTAGGGTATCCNGTTCTTCTCCAGTTATTAAAACTTTCATACTCGTTTAAAAGAGTAGCAGCCCAATATTGTTCACTGATCATTTCCCATCCTTTAGCCGCGTCATAAGGCTTCGCAGCTAAATAATCAGCAACTTGAGCATCAGTAATAGCTGCAGTTTTAGGGTAAATAGAACCTAGCATCTGCATAGCTGCTTTTACTCCAGCCTCGTAGTGAGTTTTAGCATCACCAGGAACTGACCAACCTCTAAATGCCATCTCAGCTTTTAAAAGTCTTA
>JGI26117J46588_1000258_pt1 | contig 10489 bp, 9 predicted proteins | sample AOAMet_48_BLW_10_2_FD_46588 | JGI IMG/M metagenome (IMG submission 46588)
AATTTTTAAATTTTCACCTAGGAAGGAAACAACAATGGCTAAAAAAACTGTTAAAAAGGCATTTCAGGACGCGCAAAATCTTCGCCTTAAATACCCTCTCTGCAAGGGGGAATGCAAGCTGCGCGAAACACGATCGAGGTTATCACATATGCAAGAAACAATGTATCAGATCGGAGAATATCTTAAAAACTCGAGCCATTTTTATAAAGGCCAAATCCTTGGCCGCTGCACTACCGAAGACAAAGCGTATTGGATCAAGTCAATCCCAGCGCAGGTCGCCGAACTACTTGGCTATAATATCCTGCCCGCGATAGCTGCACTGACAAATGATGGCTTATCAAAACGTGATACCGATGCGACACTTGACATAGCTAATGGAATGGCAAAAGCACTCTTGAAAGACTGCGAGCGGCAACAAACTCGACTAAAGGGTGGTATCTCTGCTGAGTATGATAATATGAAGACTGGCTACTCTGAGGTTCACGGTTTATTGGTTGAGGCCGACCGCATTGCTGAAGACGCATTACAGGTGCATGAGTATACCTCTAAAAAATCCTTGGTCCATGTAAGATATCTTCAACTTGGCGGAAACTAAGAGGGTAACGCACGTAATACATAACCGCTAAGCGGATGTTTTTGGGAGACGTTTTAAAGTACTTAAATGGGTTTTTTTGATGTCATTCATAAAAATTAAGGATCAACCATTAGGACGTCAAGTTTGTCTGAAAATGCCCACATTACTTCAAATATTGTATCTTTAAGCTTTTTTTTGGTCCCTTTCCTGCAAAGACGTCCGCTATCTCGTCAAGAGATATTCGGTGAGATACAACACGCCTTATGTCATCCCCATAAGCCTGAAGTCCAGCCAAAGCATCTGGTATATTATGGTTAAGCGAATGTGATCCCGCAAGTGTTATTTGCCGCCGGAAAAGCTCAAATGGTGCAATCTCTACGCGTACATCTTGCGGACAAACACCAAAGAACAGGCCAACGCCACCATTAGCAATATACTTGGTTAAATCGCCTGCAACGGAAGCTACACCAGTCGCATCTGCAACAAGATCAATATTTTGGCACATTGCGTTCAACCGGTCACTGCCTGTGGCTACAGCATTGAAATTAAAGCTTTCAGCTAAATCAAGGCGACTTTCATCAATATCCACTAATGACACATCTTTAACACCGGAAAGACGCATACCGATAGCCATCAATAATCCTATGGGTCCTGCCCCAAAGACAAGTGCGTTTTTTGCACGCTCAGCTTGGCCTGCACTTAATCCGTTCAACACACATCCTAGTGGCTCCGCAAGTGCTGCAATATCAAATGGCATGTCTCCTATTTGATGTATGTGTGTTGCTTTCACAACGCTATATTCCGAAAAACCACCGTCTGTGGTAACTCCATAAGCTCCAAGAGATTCACATAAATGTGCCCACCCACGTTTACATGCTGAACATTCATTGCATTCTATATTTGGATCAACAACNACACGATCCCCAATCTTCATGTTAAATACATTATCACCAATTTCAATAATAGTACCTGCATATTCATGACCAGGAATCAAAGGATAAGCTGACGTACCATAATTCCCATGCAAAATTTCTACGTCAGTTCCACAAATACCACTTGCTTGGACTTCAACAAGAACTTCACCAGCACCNGGCTTAGGATCAGGACGTTCCTGNAGAGTGACATTATTTCTTTGATTAAAAACAATTGCACGCATAATTTCAGCTTTCTAAATAGATTTGCACTGCTATTTCAGTGCCTTGTTCCCAGACTAAATTTAGCCATTTTGTAAAACATTTTGCAAAACGAGTGTCTTGACCTAAGTCTCCGTAAAATTGTACTTGAGAGAGCCATACTTCTGGAAATTCTATGGCGGAATTTGCCGCCATTCTCAATTCGCTCCAAAATGGGTCATTAGCCTCAATAAGGCTGCCATCTTCTCGTACACCAAAACACATCCGAGCCCATAGTGCCTCAATTAACGCAAGCCCTTCTATNGGTTTTTCTGTAGCTATAGCGTCTCGTATAATCGGATGTAAAAATCCTGGATGACGTGATGATCCATCAAATGCAACTCGTCGAGTAGTATCAATAATTTCAGTGTTTGAAAATCTACGTTTAATAAGTTTTATATATTCTAATGGTGTCATTCCAGGAACAGCCAAAACATGTGGCACGATTTCTTCAGTTTGAATTTTCGAGAATAAATCCATAATCAAAGGATGTTTCATAGTGTCAGAAATTGTTACAATTGAAAGCAACTCCCCTACAGTCGCAATGATTTGATGACCTGCATTCAATATGCGCAGTTTCTGCAATTCGAACGCTTTTACATCATTAGTAAAAGTCACGCCTACCTTATCCCATTCAGGACGTCCCGAACAGAATTTGTCTTCAATTACCCATTGACGAAAACTTTCATGGGTAACGGGAACATTATCTACAATGCCAAAATCACGAACAAGAGCAAGTTCATTCGGGCCAGTTGCCGGAACAATGCAATCGACCATAGAATTGGGAAATGTTACATTTTCAGAAATCCATCTAACAAGACTAGGCTTGGACACCGCGGCTAAACCAAGAATAGTATTACGCAAAATATTACCATTAGCTTGTAAGTTATCACAGCTTAGACATGTAAATGGTTCTATGCCTGTATCTTGACGAAGCTTTATTGCTTCCAAAATTGCTCCAAAGGCAGTTATTGGTGTCTGAGGATGATTTATATCATGTTGGATATCCGTATGCTGGATATCTAAAGTTCCCTGAGGCGTTTGGTAGTAACCACCCTCTGTGACTGTCAAAGATACAATTCGGATATTTGGCTTAATTAAATGCTGGATTAGAGAAGCATTATTTTTTTCAACAGGTATATAATCAATCATCGATCCTATGACCTCAGCAGATTTTCCTGATGGGTCAAGTTTGATAAGTGTGGTAAAACAATCTTGCTCTAAAATCTTAGTACGATTGACATCATCCAATGAGCGAACACCCGCACCCAAAATTGCCCAATTATGCGCTATCCCCTGATCCATTAATCGATGCAAATACCAAGCCATATGAGCACGATGAAAATTGCCTAGACCTATATGTATAATTCCAGCAGACAAATTATCGCGGTCGTATTCGGGTATCCGAACAGCATCAGGAAGCTTCTTAATGGTTTGAAGATTTAAGTGCATCAGCTCATCCACTGACCACCGTCAACGTTATATGTTTGAGAAACGATATAATCTGAGTCAGAGGTTGCAAGGAAAACAGCCATGCCAGTGAGGTCATTTGGAAGCGCAAAACGACCTGCTGGAACGCCTGCTGCTACTTCGGCTTTTTTTTGCCCCTTGGATTTATCTTCAAGTTTTGCGAACACGGCATCTACATGTTCCCAATGCTCTCCATCAACCACGCCAGGTGCAATCGCATTCACATTTATACCGTATTTGATCAAATTCAATCCAGCAGACTGCGTCATCGAAATCACTGCAGCTTTGCTTGAACAATAGACAAGTACAAGACTTTCACCTCTACGCCCTGCCTGAGAGGCCATATTAATGATTTTCCCCCCACAACCTTGTGCAATCATCTGTTTGGCAGCAGCCTGCATTGTAAATAAAGTACCTGCCACATTAACTGCGTAAAGTTTATTATAACTTTCATGGGTAATGTCGACAGTTTCAGCCGCATCAAATAAAGCAGCATTGTTAATTAAAATATCTAGTTTACCAGTTTGGTTAATTACCTGCCCAATTGCTGCGTTAATGCTAGATTGATCAGTAACATCAAGATGAATAGCATACGCCATATTACCCAAGTCAGAGGCAGTTTCCTTTGCAGCTTCAAGATTTATATCCGCAATTGCAACATGGGCACCTTCAAGAATATATCGTTCAGCAAAACCTCGACCAATACCTCGTGCAGCCCCAGTTATTAGTGCTGATTTTCCATCTAGTCGTTTCATAAAATGCGATCTCCTACAGCATCAAAGCAATGGATTTTATTTTTTTCTGGTGTCAAATAAATCGCTTCACCGTGCTTAACTTGTACGTCACCACTAATTCGAACCGTCATCATTTCTAAGAGGCCAGTATTATGAATATGTATGAAAGTATCAGAACCCAGATGTTCAGCTACACCGACAGTCCCTTTCCACAATCCTTCAGTTTTAGACATCTTTATATGTTCAGGTCTAATACCAATCGTGCTTGCATTGAGCTTTTTCGCCTCAATGCCCTCAATCAAGTTCATTTTAGGAGAACCAATGAACCCAGCAACAAATTTGTTTTTAGGAGTATGATATAATTCAAGTGGTGAACCAACTTGTTCAATTCTACCATCCTGCAAAACAACAATTTTATCAGCCATTGTCATAGCTTCGACTTGGTCATGGGTCACGTAAATCATTGTTGTTTCTAGTTTCTTGTGCAAATCCATAATTTCGAGACGCATCCCAACACGCAATGCTGCATCAAGATTAGACAATGGTTCATCGAANAGAAAAGCTGCAGGTTCACGAACAATTGCTCGCCCAATAGCTACACGTTGGCGTTGACCNCCAGACAGCTGACCCGGTTTTCGGTCTAAATAATCTGTCAAATTAAGAGATTTTGCTGCAGCTTCAACTTTNGTATTTTGCGTTTCTAGATCAATCTTGGCCATCTTCATCGGAAAAGCAATATTTTTACGTACAGACATGTGAGGATAGAGTGCATAAGACTGGAATACCATTGCAAGACTTCTCTTTGCTGGTGGTAGGTCTGTAGCATCAATATCATCAATTTCAATATTCCCAGATGTGGTATCTTCCAGTCCGGCTATCAATCTCAATAATGTTGATTTCCCACACCCTGATGGTCCAACAAAAACAACAAACTCTCCATCTTCAATCTCTAGGTTCAAAGGCGGAATAACTTCTACATTACCAAATGTCTTTTGAACATCTTTGAGTTGTATACGTCCCATTTACTTTCCTTATTTAACAGCGCCGAAGGTTAAACCCCGAACAAGTTGTTTCTGACTGAACCAGCCCATTATTAAAATTGGTGCTATAGCCATAATTGATGCCGCACTTAACTTTGCATAAAAAAGCCCTTCTGGGCTTGAATAACTAGTTATGAAAGCAGTCAAAGGTGCAGCCTTAGCTGCAGTTAGATTAATTGTCCAAAATGCTTCGTTCCATGCCAAAATGATATTTAACAATACTGTTGAGGCAATTCCTGGTATGGCCATTGGTGTAAGAACATAAATAATTTCTTCACGCAGACTTGCACCATCCATTCTTGCAGCTTCTAATATTTCACCAGGAATTTCTTTGAAATATGTGTAAAGCATCCAAATAATGATCGGTAAATTTATAAGCATTAAAACAATCGTTAAGCCAAAACGTGTATCCAAAAGGTCAAAATCACGGAACAACAGATAAATTGGGACTAAAACCCCAACAGGTGGGAGCATCTTTGTTGACAGCATCCACATTAAGACATTTTTTGTGTGACGTGAGGGTACGAATGCCATTGACCAAGCCGCAGGCACTGCCACAATTAGGGCCAATACAGTTGAGCCCAGCGAAATAATCACAGAGTTTGAGAAATGTTTTAAATAGTCAGATCGTGCTTGAACTGTTTGAAAACTTTCCATTGTCCATCCTGAACTAAACAAAATTTCCAAAGGTGCTCTAATAGCGTTTTCTTCAGTTTTGAAAGAAAGAACTACAATCCAAAGTATTGGAAAAAACATCAAAAATCCTATAAAACCTGCAACAAGAGTATTGATTATTTTAGATTTTTTTGAAATCGAACGTGCCATAAAAATTTCCCTCAAGCGTCTAANTTTTTGCCAATCATCCTCATCAAGAAGATCGCAACAATATTTGCAAGAATGATGGCAATAACGCCCCCTGCACTTCCCATGCCAACATCAAATTGAAGAAGTGAAGAAACATAAATGAGATAAGTAAGGTTCGTTGTTGCAGTCCCCGGTCCACCGTTTGTAGTAACCAGGATTTCAGCAAACACGGATAATAGAAAGATGGTTTGAATTAAGATAACAACAGTGATCGCTCGAGCAAGATGAGGCAGCATAATATACCAAAATCGATTTAGCCAACTTGCACCGTCCATTTCGGCGGCTTCTAATTGGTCTTGGTCCAAAGATTGCAAAGCTGTTAAAAGAATAAGAGTAGCAAATGGAAGCCACATCCAAGAAACTATGAATGTTATTGAAGCAAGTGGATATTGACCAAAAAAGTCAATTGGTGGAAACCCAAAACCTGTAACAATTTGTCCAAAAATTCCATTAACTGGATTCATAAACATATTTTTCCATACAAGAGCTGATACTGTTGGCATAACAAAGAATGGTGCAATGACCATTATTCGGATCAATCCCTGGCCAAACATTGGTTTATCTAATAATAATGCAGCACCAAGACCTCCAATTGTAGTGATAAAAAGTACGCCTGCTACGAGAAACAATGTGTTCTTTATCGCGTCAGTAAAACTAGGATCTGTTATAAACCAGTAGTAGTTATCCCATCCAGCGAATGATGTAGTTCCTGGCTGTAAAAGATTATAATAAAGAAAAGAAAAATATACTGTCATGCATAATGGTACTAGCATCCAGCCAAGCAATAAAATTACAGCTGGCGAAATCATCAATCGTGCAGATGAACGCGATGCTTTTGTCGCCATTTTTTAAGCCCTATTCTAACGTTTAAAATTTAAATAATTAACTAAAATTCTAACACAAAGCNCTTTAGTTAATAATACAAATTTTATCATTTAATTATCAACAGGCTAAGACATGNAAGTCTTAGCCTGNTGGGAGAAAAATTTATTTTATATAACCTGCTTTAGTCATTTCACGTATTGCAAATTTTTGGCTATTTGCTAATGCATCTTCAACGCTAGACTGACCCGCAAGTGCTGNAGCAACTTGCTGACCTACATAGTTACCAATACCTTGGAATTCAGGAATAGCAACGAATTGAACNCCTGTGTATGGTGTTGGTAGAAGTGTTGCGTCTGCAGGATCAACTGACAAGATTGCATCAACAACAGCTGGTGCAAAAGGTGCAGCTTCTACACGACGTGCATCTTCTTCAACTGATTGACGTGTTCCAGAAGGTACAGCAACCCATCCTTTAGTCTCCCCAACCATTTCAAAATATTCTTTAGATGTTGACCACTTTAGGAAATCTTTAGCAGCATCAACTTGGTTAGAGCTTGCTGGAATTGCAAGTGCCCATGACCAGAACCAGCCTGTGCCTTTATCTGTTGCTTGCTTTGGCGCTTTGACAAATTCAGTTACGTCGGCAACAGTTGAAGTTGCAGGGTTTCTAACATCCCCAGCAGCTGATGTAGCATCAACCCATGTTGCACATTTGCCATCTTTGAAAAGAGCGCGATTTTCGTTGTGACCGTTCGCAGAAGCTCCTGGAGGGCCTGAGTTTAACATTAAGTCTACATAGTAAGTAACCGCAGCGTTCCATTCTGGGCTATCTAATTGAGGGTTCCAAGCTTCGTCGAACCANCGTGCACCGAATGCATTTGCAANTGTACCGACAAATGCCATATTCTCACCCCAACCAGCTTTACCGCGTTGACATGTTCCGTACATTCCGTTGTCAGGATCGTGCACAGCAGCAGCTAATTCAGCAAATTCAGTATATGTCATTTGCTCAGATGGCATCTCAATGCCAGCTGCTTCAAAAACGTCTGTTCTGTAAAACGTGAACGATGTTTCAGAATATAATGGAAGCGCATATAGGTTTCCGTCTGCAGACAACCCGTTACGAACCAACTGGAATACATCATCTAAATCGTAATCTGCGTCATTAGCAAAATCATTTAAAGGTGTTAACCATCCATTTGCGCCCCAAATTGGAGTTTCGTATGCACCAATGAACATAATATCAAATGACCCACCATTTGTTGCAATGTCCTGCGTTGTACGCTGCCGTAAAACGTTTTCTTCCAACACAACCCAATTAATTGTGTTACCTGTTGCTTTCTCCCACGCTGGGGCAAGCTCTTGCATAGTAATCATGTCTGCATTGTTTACTGTTGCAATTGTTATTTCATCAGCCACAGCGAACGAAGAGGCAATTCCATAGCTAATTGCTGTGGATAATAATATATTTTTAATAGACATTTAAGTCCTCCCTTTTTTACACATGCAAACATAAGCGCAGAATCACTTCATTGTGTCAAGATATTTTTGCACGTGTAAAAATAATTTTTAAAGTGCAGGATTTTATCAGGTAGACTCTCTAATCTTAAGCGTACCTTCTAATCGTTGCATCAAAGTTACTCCATCTCGACCATTACGAATACGATTAATCAAAAGTTTGACTGCCTCGTTGCCAATATCGTCAACTTCTTGAGCAACAGTTGTTATGGATGGGAAAATATAGCGACTTAATGGATGGTCATCATGTCCTGCAATACGTAGCTCGCCTCGGGATCCAGAACCACCAAAAAACAGATTATGTGTATTAGCAGCGCGAATTGCACCAATTGCTATTCTATCATTAGCACATAATAAAGTTGCATCAACATAACGCCCCTGCCCAAAATGACTATCCATTACTTCAAAACCGTATTGCTCAAATTGCCATGACGAATTACCTTTTGGAGTATCAACGACCTCAGGTTGAATTCCAAGTTCACGCATCTTTTCAAAGTACGCNTCCTTCCGCTCTATAGCATTTGTGTTCAAATTAGGCATAGCCAGAAATATTGGAGCCTTGCCGCTACGACAAAGGTATTCAACTATTAAACCAATACTTTTTTCATTATCAGTCCCAACAAAATCTGAATTAGGCAANGGTTNTGATGGTCTNGAATCCGCAAATATTATTGGAAAGTCAGAAACAGCAGATNTAAAAGCTTCAAAATTCCCTTCAATTCCTAGTGGTGCTATAATTGCTCCATCTACATTCATAGATCGCAATTTATTCACTGCCTGCTCTTCATAGTCTTTTTCACCATGAGAGCTTTGAGTAATAATCGTATAACCAGCTACTCGCGCAGCCTTCTCTATTGAGTCCAGCAAACTTGCAAAAAATAAATCTTGGAAACGTGGGACAATTACACCAATTAAACCAGTCGTTTTGCGGTTTTGACGAGTAGCCAAAAAGTTGTAAACATAATCTACTCCCTCAAGACGATCTTTAATTTTTTTTGAAGTAGAGGGCAACACTTTTGACTCATCCTCAAAGAAACGCGCCAAGGTCGGTCGAGAGATACCAATAGCTTTTGATAATTCTTTCATCGTATTAATCTTGGGTTTACTCATCTATTCATTCCATTTTTTTATCCACATATACATGAAATCTGTAAGATAAAACAATATATATTTTGACATGTGTAAAAAGTTGACTATTAATACATATAAAAATTAAGGAATCAAATGCTTCAAAAATCCAAAATAGTCACTTTAGGAGAAATACTTGTAGAATTTGTTTCACATAAGAAAAATTGTGGCTTACATGAAATTACTAACTTTTCTGGNCCGTTTCCGAGTGGAGCACCTGCGATCTTCATTGACCAAGCATCTCGCATGGGGGCCAATACTGAAATTATCGGAGGTATTGGAAACGATGGTTTTGGTCAATGCATACTCAAACGGTTTAAAACAAATAATGTGGGAACAACCGGCATTACTGTCAACTCAAACTGTCCTACGGGCACNGCATTTGTAACATACTATGATAATGGAAGCCGCGATTTTATCTTTCATTTAACGAACACTGCAGCAGACAGCTTTTCACTGAANCAAGCTTTGTTTAATCCGAGTGATACATTTCTACACATTTCAGGCTCCTCACTTGGCAATCCAATAATGCGTCAAATGATTATGGAAACAGTACGAAACGTAGATAAAGCAGGTGGATACATCAGNTGTGATCCTAATGCTCGNGCTAATTTGATGAGTGATGCCGCAGTTATATCCTCTTTAAGCGAAGTAATAGAACGTAGCACTTGTTTNATGCCCAGCACTAGTGATTTAGAATATCTTTTTCCAAAAGTATCCGAAGAAGCTGCAATAGATCAATTACTACAATCAAAGACNAAAATAATAGCCCTCAAACGAGGGTCTGATGGTNCCACAGTGATTGGGAATGGCGATAGATTTGATTATGAGGGACACTTTGTAGAAGAGATTGACCCAACTGGAGCAGGTGATTGTTTTGGTGGAACATTTATCTCACTTTTAAGCCAAGGTGCTTCTCTTTATGATGCTGGCAAACAAGCTAATGCAGCTGGTGCGTTATCAGTCAAAAATCGCGGTGCAATGGAGGGCAACTCTTCACCAAAAGATATAGCTGATCTGATTAATAAAAAATATGAGCAAATAGCATGAATATCATTAAAGAGCTGATTGAACGCAACAGAGCCGGTGAAGCTATTGGACTACCTTGTTTCTGCAGTGCAAATGAACATGTATTAAGATCTATTTTATCTTTTACAAAAAAAA
>JGI26117J46588_1000259_pt1 | contig 10461 bp, 7 predicted proteins | sample AOAMet_48_BLW_10_2_FD_46588 | JGI IMG/M metagenome (IMG submission 46588)
TGTTGGCTCCTAATAGGCGAACGGAGAAAACCCCAGAAATTATTTCTTACCTGCGTAAGGAATATGAGCTAACCAATGATTATTCCTCTTATGAAAACAAAGATATTTTCCTTGAGGGAACAAGTAGCATGGTCTTTGANAGAGTGAACAAAATTATTTACTCAGGCCTATCCCCNAGAACAGACCCAAACCTTCTAACTAAATGGTGTGAAGATCATTCTTATGAGTTAGTTAGAGTTGAAACAGAAAGCCATAAAGGAGCTCCTATTTATCACACAGACGTATTTATGTTTATTGGAACTGGAGTTATTGGTATTTGTTATGAGGTTATAAAACCAGAATACAGGGAAGTTATTAAAGAAAAGGTTAATAAATATCATGAGGTAATGGAAATCTCTAAAGAGCAAATTCTAGATTTTTGTGGAAATGCATTAGAGGCAAAAGATAGGGATGGAAATCTATACTTAATAATGTCATCAAGAGCTCATGGCGCCTTGGAAAAAAATCAGCTTAGTATGCTAAATAATTTTTATACCAAAATTATCCATTCCGATCTTCCGACTATAGAGAAATATGGTGGTGGGTCTGCTAGGTGTATGTTATCTGAACTTTTTTAAGCACTTTCTTTAACAAATTCAGTTACCTGTTTTACGCCTCCAAGAGGAAAAAAATGCACCTGCTCAATATTGAAATTCGGATTATCTTTCTTATAGGAAGCTAATTCCTGAAGAATAGAGCTAGGCTTGTATGGAAGCAAGAGTTTTGTAATATCCTTTGCTCTTTTTTGTAAAACTTTCATCGAGGCGCCTACACCGCATTCAATTGAATATTTAATTAATGTTTGGAGTTTTGCTGGTCCTGCTATGCCGATATGAATAGGAAGATCGATACCAGTATTTTTTAAATCATTAGCCCACTTAATAACTGGCTCAGATTCAAAACAAAATTGAGTAGTTATTGCCATATTTGCATCGGTTCTTTTTGAGAATTCATTTTTCCATGAGATAGCTTCAATTACATTTTTATTTGAGCCATTTGGATCAATATCTTTATTGCCCTCAGGATGTCCTGCTATATGAATTCTCTTAAACTGGTGTTTATCAAACAACCCAGTTTCAAGTAATTGGATGGATGAATCAAAGTCTCCATATGGCTTACTTGAACCCCCAGCTATAATAAGAGCTTCATCAACATTAGCCTCGTTACTATATCTAGTGATCCAGTCATCAAGTACTTTAGAATTTTTGATAATCCTTGCTGGGAAATGTGGCATACATTTAAAGCCTTCTGAACTTACCTTGACTGCAGCCTCAATCATATTCTCAATCGGAGTNCCTTCAATATGAGCAATATACACTCGAGTATTTTTAGGTAGCACCATAGAAAGATTATCTATTTTTGATANAGCTGAAGGTGTAACCTCTATNGANTAACCATTTATAAAGGTTTTAAGATTATCTGTAATTTTCATAATTTATTATAAGTATAGAAGTGTGAACTTCAAATAAGATATTATCAGATATTAAATCAGGCTAACTGGCGGAGAGTGAGGGATTCGAACCCTCGATACAGTTACCCATATACCTCCTTAGCAGGGAGGCGCTTTCGACCACTCAGCCAACTCTCCGAAATCGATGAAAGATTATAACTGTTTGATAGTAAAAAAATACCTAATTATCTATCAAATTCTATTTGCATTCCCAGAGGAATATCTTCCTTTACCTGACCATCTTCGAAAACTATATGTCCATTACAAACAGTCATGTGTATTGAAGAATTAAATGTTTTTCCTAAAAATGGAGACCAGCCGCATTTATATAGAATATTTTCATTTGTTACTTGGTATTTTTTATCAATATCAACAACCACCAAGTCAGCATAATAGCCCTCTCTTATAAAACCTCTATCTTTGACCTGAAATCTTTTGGCAACATTGTGAGTAGTTTTTTCAACAATAGTTTGAAGGCTTAAGATATTTTGATGGTAAAAATCTAATAAGATTTGAAGCCCATGTTGAACTAAAGGCAGGCCAGCTGGAGCATCTTGATACTTTCTCATTTTTTCATCCCATGTATGAGGAGCATGATCGGTAGCAATAATATCAATTTTATCTTCATGAAGGGCTTTAATAAGCGCCAGCCTATCTGATTCTTCTTTTATTGATGGATTACATTTTATTTGATTGCCAAGCTCTGCATAATCACCTTCATTAAAGTGCATATGATGAACACAAACTTCAGATGTAATTTTTTTTCCACTCACATCTCCTTTTGAGAATAAGTCCATCTCTTTCTCTGTAGTAAGGTGAAATACATGGAGATCTGAATCATATTTTTTAGCCAGACTAACAGCTAAAGAACTAGATAAATAGCAGCTTTCTACATCCCTAATTAGATGATGCTGCTGTGCTGATAGCTCATCACCATATTTTTCAAAAAATAATTTTTCGTTCTTTTTGACTGTGGTTTGGTCTTCGCAGTGAGTTACTACAATAAGTGGTGAGTAGTTAAAAATATCATCAAGCGCATCAAGACTATCAACCAACATTTCACCAGTAGAGGCTCCCATGAAAACTTTTAATGCTGCAGCCTGACTAGTATCAACTCGCTTTATTTCTTCGATATTTGTGTTGCTAGCACCCAGATGAAAGGAATAGTTAGACAAAGATTTAGTACTAGCAATAGCAAATTTTTTGCTTAAATTTTCGTTTGTAGTAGTTGTAGGATTAACATTAGGCATTTCAAAATAACTCGTTACTCCTCCAGCAAGCCCAGCCCTAGACTCAGTTGCTATATCACCTTTATGAGTAAGACCAGGTTCTCTAAAATGTACTTGATCATCTATAAGCCCAGGTAATACATATCTTCCTTCTAGATCAACAACTTTTTTTGATTCAGAATCAATAGTGTTTTGAATTAATTCAATTCTGTTGTTTTTGATTGCGATATCTGCTTCTAGAATTTTACTTTCATTTACTATTTTGCAGTTTTTAAAAATTAAATCATACATATTATTTCTCCAGCTCAAAAGCTTCATGCAGCGCTTTTACAGCTTTTGTGACTGCACTTTCATTTATTACAATTGTTATTTTAATTTCTGATGTACTTATCATTTGTATATTCACATCATTTTCTGACAGAGCTTTGAAAGCAGTACTAGCTATACCAGCATGAGTTCTCATTCCAACACCAACTAATGAAACTTTTGCAATTTGTGAATCAACAATAACATCATCAAACTCTAAAGAATTTTTCATTTGCTTGATAACTTCAGATGTTGCATGCTCGTCTTCTTTTGAAACAGTAAAGGTGAAATCTGTTTTTCCATTAACACTTATGTTTTGCACTATGACATCTACTTCGATATTAGCGTCACTTAATGGGCCTAAAATAGAATAAGCAATACCCGGAGTGTCGCTTACTCCATGTAAAGTGTATTTCATTTGATCTTTCTGAAATGCAATTCCAGATACTAATCCATTTTCCATATCTTTCTCCTCAAGAGATATTAGAGTACCACTGCCTGGCTCAAAACTTGATAAAACCCTGACTGGTACATTATATTTATTTGCAAACTCAACTGCTCTGATTTGAATTACTTTCGCTCCTTGGCCAGCCATCTCGAGCATTTCTTCCATAGTAATCTTATCTAATTTTTTAGCTTCTGGAACTACCCTAGGGTCAGTTGTGTAAATACCATCAACATCAGTATAAATATCACACCTCTCAGCTTTCATTTGTGCAGCAATTGCAACAGCTGTTGTATCAGACCCGCCTCTTCCTAAAGTTGTTACATCTCCAGATTCGGTAATGCCTTGAAATCCTGTGATGATTGGAATTATTCCTTGGTTTAAAGCATCCTGAATTTTTTGACCATCAACATCAAGTATTTTTGCTTTAGAGTAACTATCTGTTGTCCTCATTGATATTTGAGAGGCAGTGTATGATTTTGCTTTTACACCAATTTGATGAAGAGCCATCGCCAAAAGAGCAGCACTAACCTTTTCTCCAGTTGAGATAAGAGCATCAAACTCTCTTTTACTTGGGTTTTCACCAAAACTTTTAGCTAATTTAATCAGTCTATTGGTTTCACCACTCATAGCAGAAACTACAACAATGACAGAGTTATCAATGGATGCTTTTTGAATTATTTGTGCAACAGATGCTATACGTTCTTCAGAACCTACAGATGTGCCTCCAAACTTTTGAACTATCATTCTAGACATATTTAATTACGAGCTTGCGAGAGATTTTACTGAATTTGAAATAGATGTCACGAATTCTTTAATATTTTCTGTTTCACCAGCACCTTGGGCAAAGTCGGGACGACCCCCACCTCTTCCATTGATGGCCTCACATATATTACTAACGATGTCTTTTGCTGAAATTTGATCAACAATGTTATCAGTTACACCACAAACGACAGCTATCTTATTGCCTTGAACATTAAGTAAAATAATAGAGCCTTTAGCAATGGTTTTTTTCTTTGCATCAACCATGCCTCTTAACGATTTATTGTCATCTATCGAGATTTGCTCAATTGATAGGACCCAATCATTTATTTCACATGATTCTGCNAATGCAATTTCTGTCTCAGTCGTATCTATGCTTCCAGTCTTTTTTAATTTCTTGTTTTCTTGAATCAAGGACTCAACTTTATCTACAATACCATCTGCAGGAATATTTAATTTTTGCTGAAGTTCTTCATTGATTCTTTGTATTTCTTTTAGATGTTTAAGAGCCACTTTTCCTGCTACGGCCTCAACTCTTCTTACTCCAGATGCAACACTTGATTGATTGGTAATTAAAAATGTGCCTATATCACCAGTCCTCGAAACATGGGTTCCACCGCACAACTCAACAGAAAATGACTCATTTCCCATACTTAAAACTCTTACTTCATCTTCATATTTTTCACCAAATAAAGCTTCGGCACCTGATTTCATTGCAACTTCGAGCTGCATGTTTTGAGTGGTAACCTCTTCATTGTTTAGTGATTCTCTGTTAACCAGATCTTCAATAGCTGATATTTCTTCTTTTAATAATGGTTTTGAATGTGAGAAATCAAATCTTAATTTATTTTCATCAACTAGTGACCCTTTTTGTTGGACATGATCTCCCAGTACTTGTTTAAGAGCTGCATGCATTAAATGAGTGGATGAATGATGAATTGCAATAGCATTTCTTTTATCCTTCTCTACATTCATTCTAATAAGGTCACCTGTTTTTAATGTTCCTGACTTTACTATTGCTTTATGAAGAAATACCTTTCCCTGCTTCTTACAATCTAAAATAATTCCAGTTGATTCAGAAGAGCTAAACTCTCCCTTGTCTCCAATTTGACCACCTGATTCCCCATAAAATGGAGTTTTATCACATGCTATAAATATTTCTTCAGATTCACCAGCGGACTCAACCCTATTTTGATCTTTCCACAAAACTAATACATTTGAATCTGAACTTAAAAGCTCATATCCAAGAAATTCAGTTTCATCTATACCGGATGCTGCAGGAAGTTTAGAAACAAAACTGCTACCAGCCTTAGATGATTCCTTCTGATGCTTCATTGAGGCTGTAAAGCCAGCTTCATCTATTTGCAGATTTCTTTCTCTAGCAATATCAGCAGTTAAGTCATACGGAAAACCAAAAGTATCATGAAGCTTAAATACAACATCTCCTGGAATAGTATCTCCTGATATATTGTTTATGGCNTCATCTAATATCCCAATTCCTTTTTCTAGAGTTTCAAAGAATTTAATTTCTTCATCTTTTATGGTCTTTGTAATAAATTCATTTTTTTCAGTTAAGGCTGGATAAGCGTCCTGCATTAGCTCAGCTAGATCTTTTACCAATTCATTTAAAAAAGGTTTGGTTGCTCCCATTTTGTACCCATGACGAATAGCTCTTCTAAGAATCCTTCGGAGAACGTAACCCCTACCTTCATTTTCTGGGATAATTCCATCAGCTATTAGAAAGCTAGTAGATCTTATATGATCAGAAATAACTTTATGTGACGGGCTATTTTTTTCACCAAGGACCCTTTCAGATGCGCTAATAAGGTCTTTAAATAAATCAGTTTCATAATTTGAATTGACGCCTTGCATAACCGCAGCAATTCTTTCTAAGCCCATACCAGTGTCAACAGATGGTTTTGGTAATGGGTTCATTTCACCAGCATCATTTCTATTAAACTGCATAAAAACAAGATTCCATATTTCTACAAATCTATCACCCTCATCTCCATCAGATCCTGGAGGAGTTCCTTCAATATGGTCACCATGGTCATAATATATTTCTGAACAAGGTCCGCATGGGCCTGTTTCACCCATAGACCAGAAATTATCTTCATCGCCAAGTCTAACGATTCTTTTTGGATCAACACCAATAATATCTTTCCATATATCAGCCGCCTCATCGTCATCTTTATAAACAGAAATCCATAGTTTTTTTTCATCTAGCTTTAAAACTTCTGTTAAAAACTCCCATGCATATTTGATGGCATCCTCTTTAAAGTAGTCTCCAAAACTAAAATTTCCTAGCATCTCAAAAAAAGTATGGTGCCTAAGTGTGTATCCTACATTCTCAAGGTCATTGTGCTTGCCACCTGCTCTGATACACCTTTGCGACGATGTAGCACGTTCATATTTCCTTTTATCAGTTCCTAAAAAAACATCTTTGAATTGAACCATGCCAGCATTAGTAAATAATAGTGTTTCATCATTAACTGGAATAAGTGAGCTTGAGTCCACAACTTGATGATTTTTAGATTCGTAAAATTTAAGAAATGATTGTCTTATTTCGCTGGTATTCATTTTATCGTTGCAGTTTCTTTGTATTTTTTATAATTTTCAATGTAATGATGAGCGCCTAATGAGACTAACTGTTGCTCATCTTCACTCAAAGTTTTTTTAATTTTTCCTGGCATGCCTAAAACCATTGATCCATCTGGTATCTCCATCCCTTCTGTTATAAGAGCCTTAGCACCAATAATACAATTCTTACCAATTTTTGCACCATTTAATACAACGGACCCAATTCCAATAAGACTTCCATCTCCAATTTCACATCCGTGAAGCATGACCATATGACCTACTGTTACATATTTGCCTATAGTAGTTCTAAATCCTGGATCGGTATGGATTATTGCTCCATCTTGAACATTGGAGCCTTCTCCAATCAAAATGGGCTCGTTGTCAGCTCTCAAAGTTGCGTTAAACCAAATACTGGCATCTTTAGATAGTTGTACATCACCAATAACTGTCGCGTTTGGAGCTATATAAAAATCATCACCATCGGTTTGGAGAGTTTTATTGCCTAAATCAATTATCATAATGTTTTCTTATAACCCGTAAATCAGTTCCTATATTAGCCTCAAAACAGATATTTAAAAAATCTGCTGTGATCATGGCTGTAAGACCCCATATCCTATGTCCATTATAAACCCAACTCGGAACTATTATCTTCATATTATCTCTTTCTAGCTCATTCTCAATTACATTATCATGATTTAATAAGTAGCTAAGTGGGACTGAGAAAATTTCAGCAATTTCTTCATTAGGTATTAGATTTTGCTTTGATTCTATAAGTCCAACAAAGGGATGGACCTCAATTTTATGTCGAGAGATAAGATAATCAAGCTCACCTAATTTACTAACATTTGCTACATCTAGAGATATTTCCTCAAAGGATTCTCTTAATGATGTATGGTATAAATCTTTATCTCCATCCTCCCACTTACCCCCAGGCCCCAGGGAAACTTGTCTCGCCAGAATGGGTAGAAACCTTATTAGACCTTTTGGTAAATAAAATTTCAGGATCATTTTTATACTCATCAAAATACAAAATACCTACAAAAACTCCAGCTTTTTTATATGAAGTTGGCTCATGGAGATTTAGTTTTTCAAGCTTTTGCTTTATGCTGTCTATCATTAAGGTAAGTTTAACTTTTTAATCATCCTTATACTTTATTTAGGAAAAAAAATTGAAATATTGCTCAGATTGCGGAAGCTCAAAATTAAAATTCATTGTCCCAAAAGACGATCACTTAAAAAGATATTTCTGCGAAGAATGTAATAANATTTTTTATACCAACCCAAATATGATTGTGGGCGCTCTGTGTATTAGAAATGGNAAGATTTTNATGGCCAAAAGAAATATACATCCAAGAAAAGGCCTNTGGACACTCCCTGCAGGTTTNATGGAAAATGCTGAAACTACAAAAGCCGGAGCTTTACGTGAAACCATGGAAGAAACAGGCTCTGAGGCTAAGGTATTAATGCCCTATACAATGTTTAGTCTTCCTCATATCAACCAAATCCATCTTTTTTACTTAGCTGATTTGCTTGATGAAAATTTTGGACCTACTTCTGAAAGCATGGAAGTAAAACTTTTTGCAAAAGATGAAATTCTTTGGGATGAGTTAGCATTCCCAACAGTTGAAAGAACTTTAAAGTACTATCTTGAAGACAGCAAAACGGATAACTATATCTTTAGAGATGAAGATATAACACTTTGGGAATAATCTCTATTCTGAAAATTTTCTTGCGTTAATAAAAATCTGCATCCAAGGTGAAAATTCTTTCCAATGATTTGGCTTCCAGCTCATTTGCAACTTTCTAAAAACTCTTTCTGGATGCGGCATCATTATAGTCACCCTTCCATTTGCTGCGGTAACTCCAGTAGCCCCTTCAACTGATCCATTGGGATTTAACGGGTAGGTTTCGGTTGTGTTGCCTGACGAGTTTACAAAATTTAAAGCTAACTGATTTGCCTTAACTAAACCATCTAAATTGTTTCCATTAAAGTTAGCAAGACCTTCGCCGTGTGCTGATGCTATTGGAAGTGACCAACCTTCCATACCTGACAGCAATATAGAATCACTTTTTTGAACTTTTACTTGAGCTAGTCGAGCCTCAAACTGATCAGAAAGATTTTTTTCAAATGAAGGCCAAAGCTCAGCACCTGGAATAATATCCTTTAACTTGGACATCATCTGACAACCATTACAAACTCCTAGAGCAAAAGTTGAAGTATTGGCAAAAAATTCTTGGAACTGGTCTTTAACAAACCCATTATGCAAGATAGTTTTTGACCAGCCTCCCCCTGCACCTAAAACATCACCATACGAAAAACCCCCGCATGCAGCCATACCATTAAAGTCTTTAAGGTTTACTCTTTTATCAAGAAGATCTTGCATATGAACATCTACTGCCTCAAAGCCTGCTAAAGAAAATGCAGCGGCCATTTCCATTTGCCCATTAACCCCTTGCTCTCTCAAGATAGCAACTTTTGGTTTATTGTTTGTTATCGCAAATGACTTAACGTCATTTTCGTTAAATTGATCTTCTGCGAATAAGCCCTTGTGGTTAATATCATCCAAAAGTCCGATTTCAGAATTTGCAACGGATTCATTATCTCTTATAGATTGAATAGAGTGACTTACCTCTCTCCAATATTTCTCCAAATTAATTACTGAATCTCTGAATAGCTCACCATCAGAAGAGCTAATAACAATTTCTTTTGAAGAAGATATTTCACCAACCGAAGTAGCAATCAGGCCTACTTTTGTAAGTTCATGAGTAATTTCATCAAAATACTTTTCAGCTACCTGAATAACAATGCCGGCCTCTTCAGAAAAGAAAGTTGAATTTAAATCGTCTTTTGCTAGTTTATCTAATGACAAATCAAGACCGACCTTTTTAGTAAATGCCATTTCAAGAAGAGTGATCATCAACCCTCCATCAGAAATATCATGAAGGGCTAAGATTTTATTTTGTGCTACCAATCCTTGGACAGTATTAAACATTATATTTAATAGCTGCATATCGTCTATGTCAGGTGTTTCTTGAAACTGTGACTCAGTTACCTGAGAAAATATTGATCCCGCAAGCCTTTTTTTATCATTTAGCTTTACATGTAAAATTTTTGATTGAATATCTGTATCTAGCTCGGGTGTTACTGCAACACGCACATCTTCTACTGGAGCCATAGCTGTAATGACTCCTGATAATGGACTTTTTACTACATAATCACTCTTATCTTCCTGCCATTTAGTTTTCATAGATAAGGAGTCCTTACCAACAGGAACAGATATATTTAAGCTAACACAGCACTCAGATAANGCCTCTACACCATCTCTTAATGATAAGTCTTCTACTCCTTCACCTGTTGCAGCCATCCAATTAGCTGATACCTGTACCTCATCAAGGCCTTTAATATAAACACCTGACATATTTAGCAAGGCTTCTGCCATTGCCATTCTCATTGATGCAGCTGGGTTATTTATAGCAATAGTAGGCTTTTCACCAATTGTTAAAACCTCGCCACCCGATGATGTAAAAGATCTTAAGCTCATTGAATAATCTGAAACTGGAACCTGATAAGGCCCAATGAATTGATCTCTCGCTACCATTCCTCCAACAGTTCTATCTCCAATAGTTATCAAGAAAGACTTACTGGCAAC